>Ga0116229_10004571_pt1 | contig 22672 bp, 22 predicted proteins | sample S1TSphgellanicum_3_FD_87313 | JGI IMG/M metagenome (GOLD analysis project Ga0116229, IMG submission 87313) | Host-associated microbial communities from peat moss isolated from Minnesota, USA - S1T2_Fc - Sphagnum magellanicum MG | ecosystem: Host-associated > Plants > Peat moss > Unclassified...
ACGTCGGCCCCCTTTTCGGCGAGCTCCGTTAGTGCGATACTAGGTTTGGTCATCGTGGTTTCCTTCGTGAAAGATTGTCTCTGCAAAAACAACCTTCGCTTTGGGCCCACGATGGCCGCCCTCTACCCTACCCTACGAGAGCGAGCCTCTCATACACCACGCCCAGGGACGCGATCCGGCATAAACCGAGACCCCCGTAATTAACAGAGGTCCCGGGTCTGTTTCAGAACCTGCAGCTGCCATTTGCTAGTTCGAGTACATCATTCGGAATGAGGTATCCATCGAAGATCACCGGAGAGCCGCGGCCAATACCCGGATGACCGAGAAAAAACTCGGTCAATACCCGGTTTTTTCCCTCATCAACTGCCCACGCCAGAATTTCCGTGGTTCGCGGATCACCTCGTGTGGGCCATTGATCAGCAAAGCGATAAGGCCGAGCCAGCAAGATGTCCTCGCCTCCGAGATAGCGATTCTCCGTCGGAACGCCACTCACGCCTGACTGAAATTGTCGCGCATCAGAAACTGCCTCAGCATGCGTGAGCCCTCTGCAAATGCAGTGAAACTTTTCCAGGGGTATCGAAGCCGCAATTTTGGTCAGGAGCGCTTGAACTCTTCGCAAACGAGTCGACTTGCAATGGTCACGTATGATGCCACTGACAGATCGTACCTGAATGTTCACGCTATTCGCTGGCTGGCTTTCGCTTTGGAACGGGCCCAGAAACCCCACAGCAACGAGCGCAATTATGGCGAACATTTTTAGCCTTACTCCGAGCAAGCTCTCGAATTGGAGACGTCTACAGCAACCTCAACAACTCGAATGTCTCCTCCTTTTCATCACTTGAATAGCGACTCGTCGTTGCGACCCGGACTTGAATACTGTAGGGTATTGGAACCGTAGCTGCTCCGTAAGAGCATCGGAAACGGCGAGCCGCTCGGCATCCATCGGCACAAGTAGTCGCGGCCTCGCGTGTTGACGGAACATGCTGCGAGCGCCGAGAACACCACCGCATGATCCGCCCTGCCGCGTTCGCTTTGGCTGCCCTGTTCGCTGCGCTCGCGATCCCCGCGCAAGCCGACGACTCCGGCGTCATCCACGTTAGCGCCCCGCACGATTTGCTTCCGTTCGTGCAGCGGCTCGTGGCACACTATGAAGCGACGGCGCCCACGACGATCGCCGTGAGCGAACTTCCGTCGAATTCGGCGGCAGCGGCGCTCAAAGCCGGTACCGTTGACATCGCATTCAGCGATTCGGCAATCGCCGTCGACGGACTCCATGACATCCCGATGGCCGGCGTTCCGTTCGCGGTCGTTGTGAATCCGTCCGCGGGCGTGAGCGCGCTCTCGTCGGCGAACTTGCATGCGATTTTCGCGCGGACCGCGACATCGTGGTCGGCGGTCGGCGGCGCTGCGGTTCCGATCGTGACGATCGAACGGCCGCGTCTGAGCGCGGTGCAGCAGCTCGTCGATCGCGCGTTTGCGCTCGATCCGAAACGGCCGCCCTCGGATGCGCTCGAACAGGGTTCGGGCTCGATTCTCGCCGACGTGCGTAGCACGCCCGGCGCAATCGGCATCGTCGCGTTGCCGTTCTCCGGCGAAGTTACGGGCGTCACGATCGTGCCGATCGACGGCGCCGAGCCCGACGCGAGCGCAATCGCCGCCAAACACTATCCGCTCTTCGCCTACGAGCACGCCGTCACGGTCGGCGCGCCGACGCTCGCGGTCTCGCGTCTCATCGCCTACATCCGCTCGCGCAGCACGGATTGGCGCGGTGCCGGTTTCATCCCGATGCGGGATCTCACGCTCTAGCGTCCTATCGTCAAATCCCGTGGCAGTGCAGCATTCGATGCCAGAGATCATGTCATCCTGAGGCTCTCGAAGGATGGGCATGAGATAACCCGTGAGTGGCACGCCCATCCTTCGAGAGCCTCAGGATGACATTGCTGCCAGCGAGAACGGCGACCTAATCGTCGACGGCCGTCAGATCGGTGTCCACGCGATCGTACTCGAGAATGTCGCCGGGCGCCCGAAAGAAAACATCGACTCAAGTATCAGCGCGGACTGCGCCGTTTCAGAGCCGTCGCAAGAGATCCAGCAGCGTCTCGCGTTCGGCCGACGTGAGCGCTGCGGCGATGCGGCGGTCGCTCTCGATCACGAGCGGCAGGGCCTCCGCCAAAGTCGACCGGCCGGCCTCGGTGAGGACCGGCAACGTGGAGCGGCGGTCGACCGGCGAGGGCTCGCGTCTGACCCAGGCCCGCTTTTCGAGCTGGTCCAGCATGCGAACCATCGTCGAGGGATCGGCGCCGAGCGCTTCAGCGATCTCCGCTTGCGAGACGCCGGGCCGTTCGTCGATCACGACGAGCACGCCGAAGAGCATGGGCGTCAGGCCCATCCCCCCGGCTGCCTGGGCGAACGACTGGAACGCGCGGACCTGCGCCCGCCGAACCTGATAGCCGAGCAGCCCCGAGAGCAGTCCCGCCGTTGCCTTCATTGATGTTGTCAATTATTTGACAGGTCCATGAAATCATGCTACTTTTCCGCCACGTATGGACTCGAGCGCGTACCTCTGGCGCCCCGGCGGCGACGATTCCGGTGTCCTGCGCGGGCTGACGATGCCGGAAGCGCTGGCGGCGGCCGTCGCGGCGCGCGGTGCCGAGGCGGCCGTCATTCAAGGCGGTTCCACCCTAACGTGGACACAGATCGCGGCGCGCGCCGCAGCGCTTGCCGAGCGGCTGCGGGCAGCCGGCTTGGGGCCGGGTCACGTCATCGGCGTCCATCTTCCGAATTCCTGGCCGTTCTTGGTCGCGCATCTGGCGATCGCGGAGGTCGGTGCGGTGATGCTGCCGCTGCACGTACCCTACCGCGAGCGCGAACTCGCCGCGTATCTTGCCTTCGCCGAAGCGAGCGGCGTCGTCGTGATGAGCGGCGGCGGGGAAGCGAAACTCGCCGCCGTGCGCGACGATCTCCCGTTCCTCGAGGTATCGATCGTCGTCGATTTCGAATCGGCGGAGAACGCGTTCACCGTGCACGGCGAGCTCGGAGCCGGCGTGCAGGTCCGCGCCCGGAGCGTCGCATCCGACGATCCGCTCTGCCTCATTCCGACCAGCGGCACCGAATCGCTCAAACCGAAACTGTGCATGCATTCGCACGACGGACTGCTCTCGAACGCGGTCGCGTTTGCCGAGAGCGCCGGCGTGACGAGCGCCGACCGGCTCGTGATCGGTAGCGGCTACACGCATCTCTTCGGAATGCTCGGCGTGCATCTCGCGCTCGTGCGCGCCGCGACGCTCGTCGCCGTGCCCGCGTATTCGGCCGATGCCTATCTCGATGCGGCCGAAACCCACGCGGCGACGATGGCGTGGGCCGTGCCGACGCAACTCGTCGATCTGACCGCCGCGCGCGAACGCGATCGCTCGCACGCGCTGCGGCTGCGCGAAGTGCGCACCGGCGGGGCGCCGATCTCCGCGGAGCTCAGCGATCGCGTCCGTGCGGTGCTGTGCGAAAATCTCGTCGTACACTGGGGCATGTCGGAGCTCGGCGGCGGGATCACGACCGCGGGGATGCGGCTCGAACCGAAGCTGATCGGCGCGCCGCTGCCGGGCGCCGCGGCGCGCGTCGTCGACGCCGCCGGCAACGATACGGCGCCGGGCGAGACGGGCGATCTGCTGTATCGGCGCGCGGATATGTTCCGCGGCTATTTTCGCGATGAAGCGACGACGGCGGCGAGCGTCACGCCGGACGGCTGGCTGCGGACCGGCGACCTCGCCGCACGCGACGCACACGGCCGCATTTGGTATGAAGGCCGCGAGAAAGATCTGATCAATCGCGGCGGTTACAAAATCAGCGCGTACGAAATCGAAGCGCTGCTCGGCGGGCTCGCGCCGATCCGGCAAGCCGCCGTCGTCTGCGTTCCCGACGAACGGATGGGCGAGAAAGGCTGTCTCTGCGTCGCCTTGCAGCCGGGCGCGACGCTTACGCTCGCCGACGTCTCGGCCCATCTCGATGCGCGCGGCCTGGCGAAATACAAATGGCCCGAACACTTGCTCGTGCTCGAAGAGCTGCCCGCGACGCCGACCGGCAAGATCTGGAAAAAAGCACTACGCGAGCTCGCCGCAGAGCGGGTCCGGGAAAGCGTCGCGTCGTGAGTTTCACCGTGACGCTCGCCGGCCGCGACGAAACGTTTCCCGTCGAGATGGGGACGCCGATCCTCGATGCCGCGCTTGCGGCGGGCGTTGCCTATCCCTATAGTTGCCGGGCCGGAAACTGCAGTTCGTGCAAATCGCATCTCGTCGACGGCGAGATCGAGATGATGGACTACTCGGAGTTCGCGCTCAGCGCGAGCGAACGGGCCGAGGGGATCATCTTGGCGTGCCGCGCGGTGCCCTGGTCCGACTGCACGGTCGAGGTCCTCGACGCCGAAGAACTCGTGCTCCATCCCGGACGTCAACTCGCGTGCACGGTTCGCGAGATCGAACGCGCGACGCACGACATCGTGATCTTGCGGCTGGGCATCGCGAGCGGCGGACCGATGGCGTACGAGCCGGGTCAATACGCACGCGTCACCTTTCCCGGCTTGCCGCCGCGCGATTTCTCGATGGCGACGCCGCACCGGCCGGACGAACTCGAATTCCATCTGCGCTGCGTTCCGGGCGGCGTCGTCAGCGGCTACGTCGCGGAACGCGCGAAGATCGGCGATGCGGTGCGCGTCGAAGGCCCGTTCGGCACCGCGTATTTGCGCGAACGTCACGCCGGCCCGGTCGTGCTCGCCGGCGGCGGAACGGGTCTCGCGCCGATCCTCGCGATGCTCGATGCCCTGCTTGCGAGCGGCGTCGAACGCCGTATCGATGTCTACGTCGGCGCGCGGGCGCAGCGCGATCTCTACGCGCACGATCGGCTCGCCGTCGCAGAACGTGCGGGCGTGACCGTCCATCGCGTGCTCTCCGAGCCCGGCGACGCGACGGCCCACCGCACGGGCTTTCTCGCCGACGTGCTGCGCGACGACGCGCTCGATCTCGACGGCGTAAAAGTGTATCTCGCCGGACCACCGGTCATGGTCGATACGTGCATCGCCGCGCTCGAAGCGCGCGGCGTCCCGCGGCGCGATATGCATGCGGATGCATTCTATGCGGCTTCGCCCGCAGGAGCAACGGTATGAGCGAACTCTCCGGCCGGGTCGCGATCGTCACCGGCGGCGCGCGCGGGATCGGCGCGGCGATCGTGCGCGATTTCGTCGCCCGCGGCGCGCACGTGGTCGTCGTCGACAACGGCGCATCGATCGACGGCCGCGGTGCCGATCCCAGCGTAACGACCAGCTTCACCGGATCGCTCGGTACCGCCGTCGCGCCGCTCGCCGCGAGCATCGCCGACCCGGGCATCGCGGAGAGCGCGGTCGAGCTCGCGCACGAACGCTTCGGCCGGCTCGACATCGTCGTGAACAACGCCGCGATCCTGCGCGACGCCTTCGTTTTCAAGGGCGATGTAGCCGACTACGAAGCGGTACTGCAGACGAATCTGATCGCCGGCTTCGCGCTGATCCGCGCCGCCGCACCGGGGCTCCGCGAGCGGGCGAAGACGGAAGCGCCGTACACCGGCGGCCGCATCGTCAACATCGTTTCGACGGCCGGCCTCTACGGCAACTTCGGACAGGCCGCGTACGCAAGCGCCAAGGCCGGCTTGACGGCGCTCGCGCGGATCGCCGCGCTCGATCTCGCGCGCGCCGGCATCACCTCGAACGCCGTGGCGCCGTTCGCGGCGACGCGCGTCACCGAGTCGATCGTTCCGGCAACCGATGCGCAGAGCGCCTACAAATCGCACGCGATGAGCGTGCCGGCCGAACCCGTCGCGCGCTTCGTGAGTTTCTTGTGCTCGGCGCGCGCGCAGCACGTCAGCGGCCAACTCTTCGGGGTGCGCGGACGCGAGATGTTCCTCTTCTCTCAGCCGCGTCCGATCGCGCGCGTCACGCTCGCGCCGGACGACGATCTCGAAAGCGTCGCCACCCAGGTGGAGCGCAGTTTCGCCCCGTCGTTCACCCCGCTCGAAACGGATCTTGACGCGTTTTCGAGCGCACCCGTCGTCTAACTCTCACCCGGTTCTCGAAAGGAACTCTGCCGTGTCCGCCAGCGTCGCCGAAGTCAAAACGATCGAAGAATTTGCCGCCCAATCGCCCGAATATCAGGCCGCCGTCAAGAAACTCGTGCTCAGTCACGCGATCAACGAGCTCTACGGCGCGCAGGTGTTCGACGAGCCGGCCGTGGCGTACGCGCCGACGCCGTACTGGAAGTGGCTCACCTGCCGCATCGCGATGGAAGAGTACGGCCATCACGTGCGCTTCGCCGATCTCGGCAAACAGATCGGCATCCCCGAGGACGACATGATCCCGCAGCGGACCGCGAAGAAGCCGCTCTCGATCTTCGAGCAGACGCTCGACACGTTCGAGGAATTCGCGGTGCTCAAGATGCTCGGCGATCTCGGCGAGATCATCCAGGTCGAAGATCTGCTCAAGTGCTCGTTCGTGCCGCTGCGCACGGCGGCACGCGCGACGATGCCCGAAGAGAAGTTCCACGTGAAGTTCGGCGACGACGCGTGCGCGGAGATCTGCGCGACGCCCGAGGGGAAAGAACGCATCCAGGCCGCGATCGACAAGATTTTCCCGACGCTGCCCGCCTTCTTCGGCCGTTCGAACTCCCGCAACAATCAAATCTTTCGTGAGTTCGGCCTCAAGGAACGGACGAACGAGGGGATGCGCGAGGACTACGTCAACCGTGCGCGCGTCTCGGTGGAAGAACGACTGGGGCTCAAGCTCCCCGACGTCGACCTCTCGCAGTACTGACGATCGTGTTCGACGCGACGCGCGTTCACGCGCTGGCGGTCGCAATCCCGGCGGCGCACTGGTTCGCGCTGTGCGGCTTGCCGTTCGCGGATGAAGAACGCGTGCGGATCGAAGAACTTCGCCTCGCAAGCGGCGCGCAGCGGGTCGAACGCGTCGGCAGCTGGCACAGCGTACGAGTCGTCGCCGACGATCCGCGAGCGCTGGCCGCCTACGACGCCGATGCCGCGGAGGCCGCCCGGCTCAAATCCGTCGCGATCGCGGTGACGGATGCGCCGACGGTGCTGCGCGCGACCAGCGAGGTCGTCGAACGCGGCCTCGGCGTCCTCTTCGAAGCGGCGCGGCAGGCTGCAGACCGCGCCCGCAGCGACGACGCCACGACCGTCCGGGTCGCCGCGGGCGCGGCCTCCGAGGCGATCTACCGGGCCGCCCTCGCGTGGGCGCTCGGGGAGGGGAATAGCCACCGGTTCGTGCTAACGCACGCTCTATTCGCGAGCGGCCGCTGGCCGCTCGCCCGGATCGACGACACGCTCTACGTGCTCTGATCCGCCACCACGCACGATCGAGACGGAGTTCGCCCATGAAACGGAAGAATTTTCTTGCGACCACGACCGCGGCGGCAGCCGTTGCCGCTGCGACGCCGCGGTTCGCGCTCGCGGCCGGGCCGGCAGCCGGGGTGAGGATCGGCTTCCTGGATTCGTTCAGCGGCGTCTTCTCCGACATCGCCGCCTATCACAAGACCGGCGCGCTGCTCGCGCTCGCCGATGCGAACAAAAAGAGCCGCGTGCAGTACGAATTCGCGTACGGCGACGACGGTTCGAAACCGGCGCAAGCGATCACCGAGCTGCAGCGCCTGGTCTCCCAAGAGAACGTCGATGTGATCTTCGGCGGAACGTCGTCCGCCAACGGGCTCGCGCTCAACGCGAAGTGTCCCGAGCTCGGCATCTTCAACCTCGCGGTCGGACCCCAAGACTCGAGCATCACGGGCGCCAAAGCGGGTAAACTGACGTTCCGCTTCACGCCCAGCGGACGGATGTGCTTCGCGCCGCTCGCACAGCGCGTGCTCGCTCAAGGGAAGAAGTGGTATTTCGTCCAGGCCGATTACGCGTTCGGCAAAGACGGCTACAGCGAACTCTCGACGATCCTCGCGCATGCCGGCGGAACCGAAATCGGCCACGATGTGCTTCCGCTCGGCACGAGCGACTTCTCGTCCGCGCTCACCAAGATCCGCAACAGCGACGCAGACGTGCTTGTGATGTGCCTCTCGGGCCAAGACGCGGCGAACTGCGCGAAGCAGTACGTCGACTTCGGCCTCAACAAGAAGATGCGACTCGCGGGGATGAACCTCGAGGACTTCTACTACAAGGCGATTTCGCTCGACACGCTTGTGGGCGCGACGTTCCCCGTGATGTGGTCGCCGGATTGCTGCGATGAGGCGGCGCGGCTCACGAAGCGGCTCTCACGCGACATCAGCGGGCCGATCTCGTGGCGGCATTATTATGGATACGTTGCGTGCGAATCGCTGATCGCGCGGATGAACGAAGCCGGCACGACCAATGCCGAGAAACTCATGAACGCCTTCTCGGGCTACACGTTCAACGGGTACAAACCGTCGAAGAGCACGTACCGCGCGGCGGATCATCAACTCCAACAAGATGTGTTCGCCGGCGCGATCGTCTCGCAGAAGACTTTCGCAAAAACGAAGTTCATGTACGAGATCGTCAGCACGCTCGAGGCCGCGCAATCCGACGGCCCGCCGACCGCACCGTGGGTCAAAGCCGCCGAGACGGCGATCGCCGCGCAGACGATCGGCTCACGCCCGGGCTACACACCGAAAACGATCTAAAACAAGCGTCATCCCAAGGAAGCGCGTCATCCCAAGGAAGCGCGTCATCCTATAGAAAGCGTCTCATCCTGAGCCGCTACGCATGTCATCCTGAGGCTCTCGAAGGATGGGCGTGAGATAACCGTGAGTGGCATGCCCATCCTTCGAGAGCCTCAGGATGACAGGGTGGCTGGTCAGCCGCGCGGGCCAAAGCCGCGGTAGCCGGCGAGCTCGACGAACTCCGCGTCCAACATCCCCGCCTTGCGTAGCGGTAGCGTGTCGGCCCACGCCTTGGCGGCATCCACCGACTCGCATTCAAGGAGGACGATCGCGCCCGGTTTGTCCTTGCGGGTCCAGGCTTGGCGTGCAATCCCCCCAGCGTAGGCCACGCGCAAGGCCTCCGCCTCCGGCTCGAGCAGCGGCTCGAAAGCGCTCTCGGGAAAATCGCGATAGTTGCGTGCGGCGATCATGAGAATTTGGGCCACGGATGCGAATCCTTTCAGAGACATTTGCCTTGAAGACGCTTGTGTCGGAGGCGCTTGGCGGGAGGCGTCTGTTGCGCAGACGTTTGTCGTGCCGGGGTTTCGTCTTTGCGTCGTCTAACCTCGTCGAGATGCCCTTTGATTCGCTGAGCGCCTTCGCGCGCGCGCTCCGGGACGCGGGCGAGCTCGTCACCATCGATGCACCGGTCGATCCGTACCTCGAAATTGCGGAGATTACCGATCGCGTCGTCAAGGCCGGCGGCCCGGCGCTTCTCTTCACCAACGTTACCGGCTCCGCGTATCCGGTGCTTACGAACCAATTCGGTTCGGCGCGCCGGATGGCGATGGCGCTCGGCGCGCGCTCGCTCGCCGAGGTCGAAGCGCGCGTGCGCAGCGCGGTCGATCTTTCCGTCCCCGATTCGGCGCTCGGCAAAGTCGGCAAACTGCTTTCGCTCGGCTCGCTGCGCAACGCGATCCCGAAGACGGTCAAGAGCGCGCACGCGCAGGATATCGTCGAAAACGAACCCGATCTGCGCACGTTGCCCGTGCTCACGACGTGGCCGCTGGACGGCGGCCCGTTCGTCACGCTGCCGCTCGTCTTCACGCGCGATCCGCAGACGAAGAAGCAGAACGTCGGCATGTATCGCGTGCAAGTCTACGACGAGCGCACGACCGGGATGCATTGGCAGAAACACAAACAGGGCCGCGCCCACGCCGACAAATGGGGCGCGCGCATCCCGGTCGCGATCGTGATCGGCGCCGATCCCGCGATCACGTACGCCGCGACCGCACCGCTACCGCCGATCGTCGACGAGATGGCGCTGGCGGGCTTCTTGCGCGGCGCGCCCGTTGCGATGGTGCCGTGCAAAACGATCGATATGCTCGTCCCCGCGAGTTCGGAGTTCGTGCTCGAAGGCTACGTCGACAATACCGATTTGCGCACCGAAGGTCCGTTCGGCGACCACACCGGCGTCTACAGCCTCGCCGACACGTATCCGACGTTCCATCTGCAGTGCCTCACGCGGCGCGCCGCGCCGATCTACGGCGCGACCGTCGTCGGCAAACCGCCGATGGAAGACGCCTGGCTCGGCAAAGCCACCGAGCGTATCTTCTTACCGCTCTTGCAGATGGTCGTGCCGGAGATCACCGAGTACAATCTGCCGGTCGAAGGCGGCTTTCACAACCTCGTCATCGTCGCGGTGAAGAAAACCTATCCCGGCCACGCGAAAAAAGTGATGAACGCGCTGTGGGGGATCGGGCACATGATGATGCTCACGCGCACGATCGTCGTCGTCGATCACGACGTCGACGTGCACGACGTGCGCGGCGTCGTCTGGAACGCGCTCAACAACGTCGATCCCTCGCGCGATCTCGTCATCATGCCCGGACCGGTCGACGACCTCGATCATAGCGACTCGTTCCGGATGTCGGTCGGCCACAAACTCGGCGTCGACGCGACGCGCAAAACCGCCGACGAAGGCTACGCCCGCGAATGGCCGCCCGAGATCCTGATGGATGCCGCGACGCGCGAACGCGTCACCGCGCGCTGGCACGAGTTCGGGATCGGCGACCTCACCAAGACCGGCGTGCCCGATGAGTACTCGGGCCAAGGCGCGCGCCGGCTGGCACGATTACTGGCCTCGCCGTCGAAACCCGAGAGCGAGTCATGAACGCCGTTCGCATCTTCCTCAAAGACATCCGCATCGAGCACACGCTCTTCGCCCTCCCGTTCGCCTACGTCGGCGCGGTGATGGGCGCGCGCGGCTTCCCGACGCTCTGGCAGTTCATCTGGATCACGCTGGCCGTGCTCGGCGCACGCACGGCGGCAATGGCCGCCAATCGCTACTTCGACCGCAAGATGGACGCCGCCAACCCGCGCACCGCGCGCCGTGCGCTCGCGACTGGTGCGCTTGCGCCGAGCGTGATGATCTGGGCGATCGTCGCCGGCATCGTGCTGTTGCTGGTGAGCGCAGCCGAGCTCAATCCGTTGTGCCTCGCGCTCTTGCCGATCGCCGCGCTCGGCATCCTCGTCTACCCGCTCTGCAAGCGCTTCACGTGGCTCGTGCACTTCGTGCTCGGTGCGGTCGACGCGTTCGCGCCGCTGGGCGCGTTCATCGCAGTTACCGGAACCGTCACCATCCCCGCGCTCTTGCTCTTTCTCGCGGTCACGGTCTGGGTCGCCGGCTTCGACATCCTCTATGCCTTAATGGACTATGGGTTCGACGTCGAGAACGGCGTGAAGTCGCTGCCGGTGACCTTCGGCGAGCGCAACGGGCGGCTGATCGCGCTCGGTTTGCACGTGGTGATGGTGCTGCTACTGCTCGGCGCCGGCGTGCTTGCCCAGGCCGCGCCCGCGTATTACCTGGGCGTCGCGCTAGCGGCGCTGCTCGTGGTGTACGAACGCCGGCTGATTCACATCGCGAGCAATCTCTTCGTGCTCAACGAACGCATCTTCGTCACCAACATGGCCTTTTCGGTCGTGTTTCTCGGCACGACCATGGTCTCGTTTCTGCGGCGATGATCGATCGCGCCGGTTTCCTCGGCGGGATGACGGCGGCGTTCGCCGCGCCGCCGCTCTTCAATCCGCCGAGCTACGCGCAGTCGATCGCGATCGGCGTCTGCGTGCCGCAATCCGGCGACATGCGGCCGCTCGGCGATGCGATCGTGCGCGGCGTGCGCGCCGCCGTCGACGATGCGAACCGGCAGCTCGTGCTCACGAAATACTTTTCGGTCCGCGTCTTCGACGATCAAAATAATGCCGCCAACGGCATCGTCGCCGCCGGCTTTGCGATCGCCGACCAAACGATCCTGGCCGTGATCGGTCATCTCTCCGGCTACGTCACGACGTCGTGCGTGCGGACCTACGCCGAGGCGAACATGCCGCTCGTCGTCCCGGTCTCGACCGACGATGCAATCACGGCGGGGATCTATCACAACCTCGTGCGTCTGCCGACGCGCGACTTCGACGAAGGCCAACTCCACGCGCGCTACGTCGCGAAGAAGTACGCTCCAAAGGCCGCGCACGCATTGACCCAAGACGGCGACTACGGACCGGACCTCGTCAACGGCTATCTCGCCGCGCTCAAGGCGCTCAAGATCCCCGCCGAAACGACGATCTTCGGGATCGCGAACCCCGACTATCCCGGTGCGGCCGATGCGGTGATGAAGGCGAACCCCGATCATCTGCTCTTGGCGGGGAATCTCGCCGATATGGGGCCGGTGCTTCCGCTCTTGCGCGAGCGCGGCTTCCGGGGCACGATTTCGGCGTCGCAGGGATTCTTCGACGGCGGCCTGGTGACCAAATACGCCGCTGCCGCCGAGGGACTCGTCATCTCGAGTTCGATGCCGTACCTTGCGATCGCGCCGTCGGCCTACCGGATCGTCACCGACTATCAGCGGCAATTCGGGGCGTTCACCCCGCCGACCGCGTTCGCGTATGCCGCCGCCCAGATCATCATCGGCACGGTTCAGCGGACGGGCGCGACCGCGCGCAACACGATGCTTACCGGCCTAACCGCCGGCCAGGAAGTCAACACCGTCGTCGGGCCGTTCCGCTTCCTGCCCACCGGCGACCCGATCGACCCCGAGATCTACTTCTATGCCGTTCGCGACGGCAAATTCGCCTATCTCCAGCAAGCCCACCCGAGTGGCTTCCTAAGCAAGTAACCACAGCCGGCCGATAGTATACGAACGGCCAATGATCGACTTCATCCGGTGGGAATCGACCTCCGAGCAGCGGCGCACCGCCTACATCGGCGTCACGCTCGTTGCACTGCTGGCCATCGCCATCACGCCGTTCTCGGGGATCGCGCTGCCCGAGTCGGACACGCTGATCTCCGCGATCATGGGCGCAAGCCTTACGGGGTTTGCGGCCGTCGCCTTTCTGATGTTCAGCCAGTACCGGACATCGAGTTCTCCAGCGATTGCCATTCTCGGACTCGGCTACGCCATCTGCGCCGCGTTCCTCGCCGCCTATCTGGCGTTGTATCCGGGCATCGTCCGGCATCCCCCGACGAGCATCGCGCCACGCGGCGTGTGGCTCTATCTGCTCTTCCACGCGCTGTTCCCGGCACTGATTCTGCTCTACGTCTGCGCGCGTTCCCGTTACGATGCGGGCGTACTCACGCGCCGCGCCCATCTCGAATTGCCGTTCACGATCGCCGTGACGCTGGGCATCGCCGTCGTGCTCGGCGCGCTGAGCATTCTGCTGCCGCTTCCGCTCCTGTTCGAGGACGGCCACTGGACGCTGACCATGCGCTGGGCGATGGCGGTCGTCATCGTCGAAGCGGCCGTCACGATCGTCCTTCTCAAGCGCGTCACCGGCGTGCATTCGATCCTCGATCTGTGGCTCTCGATCGCGCTCTTCGCGATCGTGCTCGATTCGTATCTCGTGCTCGTCAGCAACGCGCGGTTCGCGCTGGGCTGGTATGCCTCGTACCTTGCGCTGCTGGGCTCCGTGATCGCGGTGCTCGCGACGTTCGTCCACCAAATCAACCGGATGTACAGCGCGCTCGCGCGCGCCGCGTCCCACCTTGACGAACAGGCGCACGTCGACGGCTTGACGGGGATCGCGAACCGGCGCCGCTTCGATGAATATGCCGCTCGCGTCGTCGGCACGGCACAGCGTCGCAACGCACCGCTCTCCGCGCTGATTTGCGACATCGACACCTTCAAGCTGTACAACGATAGCTTCGGACACCTCGCCGGGGACGATTGTCTGCGCGAGGTCGCGCGCATCATCCGCGAAGGCGTTCCGCGGCCGGGCGATCTCGTTGCCCGGTACGGCGGCGAAGAGTTCGTCGTCGTGTTGGTCGACACGGCGTCGAACGGCGCCCTGATCGTTGCGGAGCGAATCCGGGCCGCCGTCGAAGCCGCGGCGATCGCGCATTCGCCGGACGCCGCGTTCCCGATCGTCACGATCAGCATCGGCGTGTGCGAACTCGCGATCGGCGGCGACACGGTGGCCGGCATGCTCGGCGGCGCCGACGCCGCGCTGTACGCGGCGAAAAACAGCGGGCGCAACCGCGTCGCGGTCGCGCCCGTCGCCATCAGCGCTCCCGCTTAGGCTTCCAGCCGTCGCCACTGGCCGATCGCGAGCGCCATCAGCACCGCCGCGAACGCCAAGCCGTAGGCCATCCACGATACCGTCAAATCATGGCCGTTCCCGCTAAAGATCTCGAGCGGATTCAGATACCGGTTGAGCGCCATCAAGACCGGTTTGAACGGCGAGTCCGCTGCCGTTTGCGCGGCAGCGATCGCGAGGACGAACATCGCCGGCCAGATCAGCACCACGAATGCGCGTCCACGCCGTAGCGACGCGCTGAGCGCCGCAATCCATGCGTACATGAGCAGCGGAAGTCCGAGCGCAAGGAGCGCGCTGCCGAAGTCCGATGGGGCAACGTGGGATTGCGTGAGCAGTTCGATGCCGCCGCATGCCAGCAAGCCGAGTATGACGATCGCAATCGAGAGCACGAAGGCGACGAGCATCGAGGCGACGTCAACGGCGAGAATCCCCAGCGCATAGCGCTCGCGCGTCACGGGCCGCGTCCAGGCGAACTCGAGATGTCCGTCGTTTTCGGCCGCGAACGTCAAGCCCATCGCGGTGGCGAGAAATGCGAGCGCATACGCCATTCCGCCGACGATGAGCGCGTAGACGTCCTGATCGACGCGAACCGTTCCATGCACGCGCGGTCCCCGTCTGGGAGCCCCCGTCGTCTGATGAACGTCGGTCTTGCCGTCGCCGACATTGACGTTCACCGTCGTCTCCGCGCTGCCAGAATGCGCGTTCGTCGTCTGGGCGCCGGACGTATGGACGTTCGTTGTGGGATGGATGACCTTGAAATGACCGCCGTTCGAGATGAAGACGATGATCGCCGCGCAAATCGCCATCGCGGCCAGGATGCCAAGATAGATGATCGCCGCGGAGCGCGCGCGCCGGATCGCTGCATAGAACATCTTAGGCGTTCCACGTGTGCGAGCGGTTGCCGGCATCCATCGCGAAGTCGAGGCCGAACGCGGCACCGAGCCCGGCGATGCACCAGAAGAACGCGGCACATGCGCCGTGCGTGCTCGAGCAGCAAGCGGCGAGAATGAGCGCCGCCAGAATCGTGACGAACACGGTGAGGTAACCGGGTGTTGCGCGTCGGCGCGCATCGGCGTGAAGACGGGGATCCATCGCTAGTCGGCCTCCAGGGTGACGGGGCGCGGTTGTTCGACCGCGGCGAAAAAGAGTGATTCGAGATTTTGCGGTTGGACGGTGACTGAGGTTGCGCCGGCGCGTTCGAGTTCTCCGACGAGCGCCTCGGTATCGCGCAAGGTGTGCAAGCGCAGCACGTTGCCGCGCGACTCGACGGTTCGCACTCGCGCATCGGCAGCAAAGCGCCGTTCGTCGGGCGTCGCGAGGAAGACGGCCTCGACGATCTTTTCGCGCTCGCGTAAATCGTCGAGCTCGCCGTCGACGACGAGGCGGCCGTTCTTCACGATCGCGACCCGGTCGGCAGCACGTTCCACTTGACCGACATTGTGCGAGGAAAAGAGAATCGCCGCGCCGTTTGCCGCGGCTTCGATGATGAGATCGAGAACCGCGCGCTGGTGGATCGGATCGAGCCCGCTGGCGGGCTCGTCAAGAATCATGATCGTCGGCCGCATCGCGAACGCGATCGCCAGGCCGACGGCGGCGCGCTGGCCCTTCGAGAGTTTGCGGACGCGCTTCTTCGCATCGAGTGAGAAGATCTCGAGCATCTTGGCCGCGCGTCGTTCGTCGTAGCGCGGGAACGAGCCGCGCGCGATCGTCAGGTGATCGGCGACGGTGAGGTTATCGTAGAGCGCGCTGCGCTCCGGGACGAACGCGACGTCGTTGAACATCGCGGCCCGCGGCGGACCGCCGGCGATCGAAATCGTGCCGCCGGTCGGACGCGCCAGGCCGATGAGGCACTTGAACGTCGACGATTTCCCGGCGCCGTTGGGGCCGAGGAGTCCACAGACCGAGCCTGCCGGGACGGAGAGCGAGAGATCCGCGACGGCTTCGAAGGTGCCGTAGCGCTTGCGCAGATTTTGGACCTCGATCGGGTTCATGACGATGCCTCCGTGCCGTACCAGCGTTCGAGCAGACGGCCGACGATCGCGGCGACGTCGTCGCGCGAGAGGCCGATCGATTTGGCTTCGCGGACCGCCGCTTCGAACGACGCGCTCGAGACGTCGGCGACGGCACGGCGCGCCGCCGGAACGTCGGCGCTCACGAACGAACCGCGGCCGGGGCTCGTCGCGATGACCCCCTCGCGCTCGAGGTCCCGGTAGGCCCGGGCCACCGTGTTGGGATTGACGGTCAGATCGACCGCCAGCTGCTTGACGGTCGGGAGCCGCTCGCCGGCTGCCAGGGCACCGATCGCGACGGATCGTTTCACTTGCTCGACGAGTTGCACGTAGATCGGCACCCCGCTCCGCGGATCGATGGTGAAGGAAGCCCCCACAAGTTCGCACTCCTATTGTATTAGTGTACTAGTACAATAACACACTAAGACGCGGAGTCAAGGGGTTTCGCGGAAAAGTCGAATTGTAGGATGATGGCGACCCTGGCAACCCCGGCCGCCCCAGCCATCCGCGCCAACCCGTTCAGCGGGCCGGGCTCGGTACGGCTGGCGCACGAGTGGCTGGCGCTGGGGCTCTCCTGTGTCGGGCTGCTCATCGCTGCGGCGCTCGTGAAATGGTTCACGCAGAGCGACACCTTGCTCAAGGAAGTCGCGCTCCTGCTCGTCGTCGGCATGCTGTACGTGACGCTCTCGCGCGGACGGCTGCTCGGCGGCAGCATTCGTGTGCACGCGGGACAGTTCGGTCATGTCTTCGAGATCGTCGAAGAATGTTCGCGCAAAATGCGCATGGCGACGCCGCAGGTGTTCGTGCGCGACGATCCGTTCGTGCCGGTGGTCGGTGTCGGCATCGGCGATCCGTACGCGATCATCATCTCGGCGCAGTGGGTCGATCACCTCACGCCCGATGAAATACGTTTCTTGATCGGCCGCGAGCTCGGTCACATCGGTGCCGGTCACACGCGCATCTCGTCGCTCCTGAGCATCAACGGCCGCGAGAACGCACTCATCGCGATCATCTTCGGCGCCTGGCTGCGGCGCATCGAATACACCGCCGATCGCTTCGGTCTCTTGTGCTGCGAGTCGGTCGAGGCCGCGACCTCCGCGATCGCCGTCTCGGTGTTTCATCTCGTCGGACGCAAGATCGATCTGACCGCGTTCGCCGGCCAGTACCGCGAAATCGCCGCGGAACGTTCGCTACAAATGGGCGAATGGGTAACCGCGACGCCGTACGCGACGAATCGCATCGCGGCGCTGCAGCGCTTTGCGGCCGATGCGAATTTCCGGTATTGGTGCGATGCATTCAATGCGGCGAAACGCGAGCAGGTCGTGCTCACGCCCGTCACCTTACAACGGAAAAATTACGTTGGCTTCTTCCGCCGCCTCGCCGCCTACGTGATCGATCTGACGATTTTGGACGTGCTCTATCCGCGCGACTTGGTGACGGAGCAAATCAATAAACGGACGGCCGACGCCGACGATGCCACCTCGGGGGTCGCGATCGCGAAGCAGGTCGTCCACGAACTCGGCGATGACGACGATTCGCCCGCGCCGGCCGCCTCATCAACGCCCGCACCGGCGGCCAGCCCGCACGCCGAACACGCCGGCCACCAGGTGCTCGCGATTCCCCACGCACACGTGAACGTGCACATGGTCCCGATCCAGCACCTCGGCAGCGACCTCCTCGGCTGGGCGGTCTTCTTCGTCTACGTGGTTTTGCTGGTCGGGATCGCCGGTCAGACCTTCGGGATGATGATCTTGGGGATGCGCGTCGTCCAAACCGATATGCAACCGGTCGGCCTGGGGCGAGCGCTGTGGCGTTACACCCTCTTCTTGCTTACGTTGCCCTACAGCATCTTCCGGATTTTCGGCCGTATCCAGCCGTTTGAGAAGTGGTCGCGGACGCGGCTTGTGACCGGCAGCACGCTCAAGGCGTCGTAGGGAGATGTCGATTGCGCATCAGCGGGTGGGTGCGCCCCTAGACACCGAACCTCCCACGTCCATGCTCGACCTCACCGTCGGGAAGCTCGATTTCCTCTTCGCTCGCCATCCTCGCCCCATGTGGGTCTTCGATCTGAAGACCTTGGAGTTTCTCGCGGTCAACGATGCTGCCGTCGAGCTCTACGGACACGCGCGCGAGACGTTCCTCGCGTCGACGCTCGCGCTGATCCGTCCGCCGGACGGCGCGACCGAACTCGAAGCGGCGGCGGAAGCGGCGCGCTCGTCGACCGAGAACCGCCGCAGCGGGCCGCATCGTCATATGCGCGCGGACGGCTCCGAGTTTTTCGTGCGCGTCGAATCGGCGTTCGTCGAATTCGAGGGCCGGCCCGCGCGGCTCACGATGATCCTCGATCAGACCGAGACGATGGCGCACATGCGCACGCTGCACGAACGCGAATCGCAGCTCGCGCTGGTCGTCGATCAACTCCCGGCGATCATGTGGACGACCGATCACGATCTCGTGCTGACCTCGGTCGTCGGCGCCGCACTCAAGCCGATGAAGCTCGACGGCGAGCGTGCCGTGGGGCGCAACGTCACGCAGATCTTCACGCTCGATTCCACCGGCCGCCCGAGCCGCGTGCCCGCGGCGCACGCCGCCGCGCTGCTCGGCGAACGCGTGCGCTTCGGTGGCTGGTGGCGCGACCGTTATTTCGATGCGACGGTCGAACCGATCCGCACCGGCGACGTCGTGACCGGTGTCATCGGCGTTGCGCTCGACATCACCGAACAGCACGAGAGTCAGCTTGCCCTCGAGCGACGGAACAGCGAACTGGATGCCGCGCAAGCGATCGCGCACTGTGGCAGCTGGTCGATGGACCTACGCTCGGGGATCGTGTACTGGTCGCCGGAACTCTATCGTATCGTCGGCGAAGCGCCGGACGATCCGGCCGTGGAACGGACCCTCTTCACCTACGACCATCCCGACGATGCGGAAGGCGTGCGCTCCGCGATCGAAAACGCCGAACGCACGCGCGAGCCGTACAACGTCGAGCACCGTCTCGTGCGCCGCGACGGGACGATCCGGATGGTGCGCGAGCAGGGCGCGTTCTATTTCGACGACGACGGCCACGCGGTGCGTTGCGTCGGCACCGTCCTCGACGTGACCGAACGCAAAGAAGCCGAAGAGCGCATGGCCTATCTCGCGCACCACGATCCGCTCACCGACCTTCCGAATCGCACGCTACTGCAAGAACGGCTCGAGCGCGCGGTCGTGCACGCCGAACGGCGCTCCGCGAGCTGCGCGGTCCTGTTCCTCGACCTCGACCGCTTCAAGTACATCAACGATACGTTCGGACACGTCGTCGGCGACGAGTTGCTGATCGCGGTCGCGCAGCGGATCACGGGCGTCGTGCGGGCGGGCGATACGGTCGCACGCCCCGGCGGCGACGAGATCGTCGTCGTGCTCGAAGACCTCGTCGACAACGATCGCGCCTCGGAGCTGGCGCAGCGGATCCGGCGCGAATTCATGCGCCCGTTCGAGTTGAGCGTCGGCTCGCAGTTCATCGCGGCGAGCATCGGGATCGCGCTCTATCCGCACGACGCTGTCACGCCGGACGATCTCTTGCGCGCCGCCGACGCCGCGATGTACCGCGCGAAGGAACGCGGCGGCAACGACTTCCAGTTCTTCACCCCGCAATTGCACGAGACGGCGATGAAGCAGCTCGCGATCGGCAACGCGCTGCGCGTCGCGATCGAGAAGCACGAGCTCAGCGTCGCCTATCAGCCGATCGTCAACGTCAGAGACGGCCGCACGGTCGGCGTCGAGGCGCTCGCGCGCTGGTATCGCGACGGTGAAGTCGTCGCCGGACCGGCCGAGTTCGTCCGGGTCGCCGAAGAAACCGGGATCATCCGCGAACTGGGCGAGACGATCTTGCGCCAATCGTGCGAACGGATGGGCGGCTGGCTCAAGACCGGTCTGAAGATCGATTCGCTCTCCGTGAACATCTCACCGCGCCAACTCTCCGAGCGCGGCTTCGTCTCGCGGCTCGCGGAGATCCTGATCGCGGCGCAAGTCGCGCCGCACCGGCTCGAACTCGAGATAACGGAGAGCGCGTTCGTCGACACGGGCGACGAAGCGTTCGCGGCGATCACGCAGTTGCGGCAACTCGGCGTGCGCTTTGCGATCGACGATTTCGGCACCGGCTACTCGTCGCTCTCGTACCTCAAGCGGATCCCCGCCGATACGGTGAAGATCGACCGGTCGTTCATCGTCGACATCCACGAGCCGACCGATCGCACGATCGTCGAGGCGGTCGTCAATGTCGCCCGCAACTTGGGCAAACGCGTCGTCGCCGAAGGGATCGAAACGCGCGAACAGGTCGAGGCGCTACGCACGCTCGGCTGCGAGTGCGCGCAGGGCTACCTGTTCAGCCGTCCGCTCGAAGCCTCGCGCTTCGAGTCGTTCATCCGCGCTTCGGCGTAGGCGGCTTCACCGGCTCTTCCGGCACGCGGTCTGAATCGTCCGGATCCAGCTTCAGATCGTGCGCGACGTCGTCGCGCTCTTCGCCGGGCGGCAAGTTCTCTTCGGTGAGATCGTTCTCGTAGAGATCGCGACGTTCCATGCGCCTCTCGTTCCCCGCGCGGCAGGGGCGGAAACCGCGGCCCACGCGCGCGGGTTTGCGGCAGCGTGAAAGCGATCCAATTCGCCCAGACCGGCGGGCCCGAAGTGTTGCAACTCGTGGATTTGCCCACGCCCGAGCCGGGACCGGGCCAGATCCGGGTGCGCCAAACCGTCGCCGGCGTCAACTTCATCGACATCTATATCCGGACCGGCCGTTACGCGCGCACGCTGCCGCACGTCCCCGGCCGTGAAGGCGCGGGGACGGTCGACGCGGTCGGTGCCGGCGTCAGCGGGCTACAGACCGGCGATCGCGTCTCGTACAGCGACGACGCGACGCCCGGCGGCTACGCGGAATACGTCGTCATCCCCGCGGCGAGCGCGGTCGTGCTGCCGAAGGACATCACGTTCCAAACGGCCTGCGCGCTGACGCTGCAAGGACTCACCGCGCATTATCTTGCGACGAGCAGCTATCCGATCGAGCCCGGTGATTGGGTGCTCGTTCACGCCGGCGCGGGCGGTGTCGGACGGCTCTTGATCCAGCTCGCGAAGGCGCGCGGCGCGACCGTCGTCGCGACGGCCGGATCGCCGGAGAAGATCGCGCTCGCGCGCAGCGCCGGCGCGGATCACGCGATCGATTACACGCAAACCGATTTCGCCGCCGAAGCACTGCGCCTCGCGGGCGGCAAGAACTATGCCGCGGTCTACGATTCGGTGGGCAAGGACACGTTCGACGCCAGCCTCTCGCTCGTGCGCACGCGCGGGACGCTCGTGCTCTTCGGCGCGTCGAGCGGTGCGGTGCCGCCGGTCGATCCGATCCGGCTGATGGCGGGGTCGCTTTTCCTCACTCGCCCGACGCTCTCGGATTTCATCCGCACGCCCGAAGAACTCGCGATGCGTTCGCACCAACTCTTCGCCGCGGTCGAGAACGGCCAACTCGACGTGCGCGTCGGTGCGACGTATCCGCTCGCGCAAGCGGCGCAAGCGCAGATCGATCTGGCGGCTCGCAAGACGACCGGCAAGGTCCTGCTGACGATCGAAACCGGCTGGTAGGCACGCCGTTCAGACGGGCGTGCCGCGGTAACAGCCGACGGTGTATGGGAAGTCGTACGTTGAAACGTAGTGATAGATCGTCGTCAGCGTGCCGTTCCACATCACCGGGCTCGTCACGCCGTGACAGGCGTCGAGGTCGCTTGTGGTAAGGATCTTCCCGTTGTACCACGGGCCGTAGATTCCGAAGCCGTCCTGGGCGTAGCCGAGCAGCGATGAATTCGTCGTCGTCGAGCCGCTATCGGGGACGCACGCGTTGATGAAGCCATGATAGTGATACGTGCTGCTCTGGTCGGGATGCCCGTGGCACGGATCTTGGATCTCGCGCGCGACCGCGTCGTAATCGGCGCCGTCGAAGCCGTTGTAAATCGAGACGCCGGTGAGCGTCACCCCGATCCGGCCCATCCCAAGGCACGTCGGCGTCGACGCGACCGTCGGATTCGCGGGGAACGAATATGAGATCGACTGCGCGGCGATCGAATTCGGATTGTGATCGTACTGATACGCCGGATCGGTCGACTGGATCGGAAATGTTCCGGTCGTATACGGCGAGATCGGCAGGCCGTTGCTCGTCACCGTGCGCGTCACGCCGTTCGAGCTGACCGTCGCCGAGAAGGTGCCCGACCACGCGACCGAGCCTTCGACGGAAATCTTCGTGAGCGCGTCCCACTCATCGTCCGAGCTGTCGAGCCATGGCGCAGTCGAGACGACCGGCGAACCCGATTGGGTCTGACAGGCGTAGATGTACCCGACCTTTGCGCTCGTCGATGTCTTGAGATCGCCGAGCGGTAAGGTCGTGCAATCCAGCGTGCCGGACGACGTCGGTGCGCCCTGCGGACACGTGTAGAC
>Ga0116229_10004572_pt1 | contig 22672 bp, 19 predicted proteins | sample S1TSphgellanicum_3_FD_87313 | JGI IMG/M metagenome (GOLD analysis project Ga0116229, IMG submission 87313) | Host-associated microbial communities from peat moss isolated from Minnesota, USA - S1T2_Fc - Sphagnum magellanicum MG | ecosystem: Host-associated > Plants > Peat moss > Unclassified...
ACATCTCAATTGTTGCACTTGGTCACAATTAGGAAAATCCCCATTGTTCATAACAAATAATGCCCTTGGAACATACTTGCAACTATCACTAGCCCAAAACTTGGTTTAATTGTGTAAAAACAATAAGGATTTTATTCAACCCATATCCCTATTAAGAGAACTTTCAATGTTCATATTGACATTAATAAATGTAGAAAATATTACATTAAATGGAGGACCAATTGGACTAACTTCAACAAAAAAATATGCACTTCATCTCCATTTGACAATTGGTTTGAAGTCTCAAGTCTCGTGAAATATTCCTCTTGTTTTGCAGCCATAATTTAAACATTGCAAGAAAAAGGGAATAAACTTTCTAGTCACATTTTTAGAACTAACTTAAATCAAGTTACAATATGCAAGATGAAAAGGGAAAAAAAGTTCCCCTAATGTTTTTTCTTAATAAAACTTAAGTTATTGTGAAAAGTTATTGGGCGACAATCCTTTAATGTGTACCATTCATAATGGAAAGAACCAAATCCTTAACAAAGTCCTTTTCCCCTTATATTTGGATCCCCAACAATGTTAATGAATTAAAAAATGTCAAATATTTTACAATACAAAATCTTAGAATGTCACAATTCTAGATTCCATCAATATGATTCATTTTGTGTCTTGAATATGGTAAAATAGGACTAGGTAAAAGAGTACAAAAAATGGTGACATTGTGATAGAAGTTTGGTACACCTTAAAGAATTTTGACCCTACTACTCATGGAATTATTGCAAGAAGAAGTTGTTGTTGAAACTATTGTTGATGCTATTATTGTTGCTAGAACTCCTACTAATGTAAGAATTTTTTGTTGTTACTAAAATTGTTGATGTTATGCATGGGGAGTTATTGTTGTTGGAAAACTACCACTGGAATAATAACATTATAGTTGTGAAAAACTACTATTGTTATGGGAAGCTTCTATGAAGCTACTACTACAAGAACTACTATACTTGAAATATTATTGTTGACAATGATTAGAAGAGCACACACAGACCACAAATAAACCAAGGATGTTATTTTGTGAGTGTGTGAACGTGAGTAGTGAGCAAGTGAACATGGGCGAATGTTTTTTGGAATATTTTGTTGACATTGACAAAATATTTGAAGAATATCATTTGACACATGGGACGAAATATTTGGTGATGTGGATGGATATTCTGCCATGTGTTCATGGATAAATGATATTTATGGATGAAAGTGTGGATGAAAAATGAAAATGGATGAACTTTTTCATGAACGTTGGCAACAAAAAAAATTTGGCAAAAAATTGAACAAAAGAATGGGAAAAACTTATGTTGGTTTGTTTTGAAAAACTAGACACATGAAATGTTGAAGGCACACTCCAAATCATATTTTATATTAACTTAATATGAAGTATATTAAGTTTTATAATATCTAAACCATATAAAATGTTAAACTAAATCCAATTCAATGGCATACACTACTAGAAATTCTATCGTTTACAACCATTCACTATGCAACTAGCATACAACTCACATGCAATTGACATGCAATTGGTTGTTGTTTGCAATTATCTTGGTCATGTTTGCAACTACAAATTTGGTATTGTATAATTTTTGAAGCATATAGTTCTGTGTGCAATTAGCGTGCAACTAAATGTGCACAACATGGACATGTGTCATAAAAATAATGGCTTAAACTTATACATATTTAAAATACTATACATGTATAATAATATTATGTACTTTTAGTACTAAGGTCAACCCCATGTTAACTTAGGTTAGCTTAAATTAACCTAGGTTAAATAAACTAAAAACTTAAACTAACCACGGTTAAATTAAATTAAACTAAACTAATTATGGCTAAACTAAATTTTTAAAAATTAAATTAGGTTAAACTAACCATAGTTAAATTAAGTTAAGTTAAGCTAATTATGGTTAAATTAAATTAAAATAAATTACATTAGGTTAAGATAATTATGGCTAAATTAAATTAAGCAAAAAAATTATGGCTAAATTAAATTAGGCTAAAATAATTATGGCTAAAATAAATTGAGCTAAATTAACTATGGCTAAATTATGGTTAAAACTAAAAATGGCTAAATTAAATTAAACTAAACTAAACCATGGTTTAAATATGTATTGCAAGTTTTTAAATTTTATTTGTCAAATATATATATATATATATATATTTGGCAAGTATCAATTTTTGATTTGATTTTATTTGGAATCTTTTTCAGAAAATGTAAATTTGATTAAACAAAAAAAATCAGAATCAATTAATATGATAATATTAAATTTTATTATAAATAGTCATAATTATTAATTAAATGTTTATTATAATTATAATGATAATCAATTATATATATACTCAATAGGTATTATATATTTAAATTTTATTATTTATGTTAAAATATTAATGTAAATAGGCTATATTAATTAGCTTACAAGTACACAAACATCTTAAGCTAATTATTAATTTAAGTTAGATAATATATTTAAATCATATTTTCATTAAGTAATCATAATTATTAAAAATATCCTATAATTGTCTTTGAAGTGGAAAAGAAAATGAATAATTAAAAATTAACAAGAAGAAAAATAAGAAAAATAAGCTTTCTAAGTTACAAAACTTTTTTTTTTCCTTTTTTTTCTTTGGACCCTTCCTATTTTCAAACCTCATAACTTTCTTATTTTTTATTCATTTAAAATGATTTAAAGTGTTATAGGAATGACACTTGAAGTTCTACAAATCACATTAGAACTCTAATAGGAACAAAACAACATAAAAGGAACTTTTTGGGTGTTTTGAAAATCAGCCTTTATAGTGTTCAATGGTTTTTTTTTTTTTTTTGAGTTTTTGACCCCTTTTGCTTTGGGGGTCCATAATTTTTTCGTTTCTAATCCGTTTTCGATGATTCTTAGTGTGTTAGATGCGTTAAGAGGAGGACTTCAAGTTTTGTTTGGACATTAGAAGTAAAAAAACCTTCACCTACCTGGTATACTCTAATATAGTAGTTACATCTAATGTGCAACTAAGTTGGTTCATGAGATTTGTAATGGAATTTTTTATCCCATATCCTTTGGCTTCCAATTCTATTTAGTTCAGTATATAATTTTTAAAAATAGCTATGTAGTAATCGAATACCAAATGCCATTGGGGATGCATGAATAAAAAAAGTTTGACCTTTATGAAATGGTTAAATGTAAAAATAAAATCAGATTATTTTAAACCTACCTATATAGCCTAAGCCTTACTACTATTCAACGTACTTACATACCTATCCTACCTACCTAATAGGGTTTAATAATTACCTACCTACTTAGGCACCATGTGTTAACATCTTATTTAGCCATAAATTGGATGATTTAGATTTCATTAATTAATATTTAAAAACAAAAAAATAGGTGGGCTTTAATTATCACGTGGCACCATATAATTGGTGTTTAAAAATGGAGACATGTCAAATGGTCAATTAATGTTCCATAATGTGCCATGTGTCTTCATCCTAGTGGTAAAAACTTTAATGATTGAGATTAATCCAATGAATTTTTAATTTTGAAAACACAAATAATTAAATAATGACATGTGTCAAATTAATTGTCTAATTTTTAAACATGTGTCATATTTTGATTAATTGCATTATACTTGCAAAGAGAGTTGCACATAAGGTGCAACTACATTTGGATTGGTATGTATGGATGAAAAATGTATATTAACATCGTTTATACATGTTACATGCAACTAAACATCATTTGCAACTTGTTTTAGGCAACTACACAAATTTGCAATTGCATGTGTTACATGCAACTGAATTTTAGTTACAAAACCCAATTTTTTTATTAATGACTTTTCAAACACAAGCTAAGTCTTTATCGAACTAATTACAACTTCAAATAACTTCAAATTGTGACAAATTGTGTCAACACATACCATAAACATGAATCCATTTCAAAATCTTCATACACAAATCAAAATTTCAAAATAACAATATAAAAAAGGACTTAAATATAACACATGTCACCAATCACATTGCATTTGGAGTGATATATATTAATCACAATATTGTATGCTTCAACATGACATGTCACATGTGTAAATGGTAATGTTTGACATGATTGAAATGTTAAATGAACTTAGTTATATCAAATATACCCGGATTTTAGAGGTGACAAAACAAATAATAAATACCCCTTTCATCAATTTGAACTCAAGTAGTACTTTAGTCATGTTAGTCATTGTAATCACAATGTTAAGGGTGTAAAAGATATGTTTTTGTGATAATGTGGAGTCACCATTTGAATCAAATGTGACACGACTTTTTTTTCTTATGCCTTTACATTGCATTGTACATAAGACTAATTTGATTATGAAAACTTTATGGACCTAGACACTAATTGACAACATAAAAAAGTTGCTAATTAAAATGTATTCATATTTTGTTCAGGGTGAATGCAAGGTATGGTGGCTCACTTTTGGTGTTGCAATGGTGTTTTTTGTTGGATACCCCTTGTTCAAAGACATATGGTGAATAATATATTTAAAAATCTATTAATTATAAGTTGAATGTAAACTAACAACTTTATTATGAAGATATTTGTGTAGTTGTTTATTGATAAAAAGTTCATATACTAGTAGTAATGGATTTTTTAAGTTCAAAATTATGGACTGATCGGTTGATTGGAATGATAGAAAATTGAAAAGTTCATCTTAAATTTTATTCAAAATTATCTATAGTGGCTTAACATATGAGTTAAAATGAAATAATACACTTTTATGTGAAAAAATTCTTTATGAATCATAGCCAAATTCTCCCTATGAACTTTTGGATGCCTTAAAATACCTTGTATTTTCATAAGTTTATAACATTGTTGTTTTTCATTCATTCTCAATTTTTTTTTCAAAGGTGCATATATTTGGAATCTTTATTTGGGCTCCTATTAATATAGACTTTATTGCTTTTAATACATGGACTTTATTACCATTTAACCAATAGTACCACAAGAATTAAAAATTTAACACTAGAATGTGGACTTTTGTGGAATATGATTATTTTAAAAAGTGAGCCACCATACTATGCATTTACCTTTCAATTGGGCAAAAGACCTCTTAAACTTAAGAGGTTCATTGATTTGTTGGATGTGAAGGCATTGAACATCCCTTAAAACATGAAGACTCATTGGTTGTCAATGTTATCTCATCCAAAGGTGTTGGCAAAGTATAAACCCCTCATCATGCAAATGCTAATAGATTGACTTGCATTTGATGTATCCAAGGTCATCATCACTAGGTTGTTCAATGTTCATATCTGACATGACTTCCATTTCTTCATACCATTGAATTATTACATGGCTTAGTCAAAATGTTTCAAGAATAATACATATATCTTATGGATTTTGTTGAAGTTATGAAATTAATATAGCTGGATATATGGGGTTAACACAATGCAACCAAAATCACATTCAAGGATGATGTGTTTGTTGTCCTTTACAACCTTATCAACATCCAAAACTAGTGTGGGATGTGATTCCTAGTTGACTTAACATTGACTTTGTGTGGGTTTTGAGTTGGCATGGTTGCATGATGAAAATTAGCAATCATGGCAAATGGGTATAGTTTTTCCAACCATATGGGAACAAAATGTGAAGCGTGAATGCATAATGTTCTAAGCCAACATTTCACCTTTTCTGAACTACAATGACAATTCCAAAATGTGAAGCTCATGACATCCATGGGCATTATTTACTTTTCAAACAAGTATGAGTAAAGACAATCCCTTGAAGTCTTAAAGTACAACCTTGTACCATAACCTTCTTCAATTTATTTAATGTTAATATTCTTTCATCTTATTGAAATAAGATTTCATTTTGATATTTTTTAGGCATATTTTTTTATCATTGGCCAAGGTTATCTCTTGTATAATATTATATTGAGGTTTAGGCTTGATTTATTGTACTTTGTATTAGCCCTTGTGCATATTGAAAAAAAATTAATTTTTGTAGTTTTTGTGTTCATGACAAAAAGGATGAAAAAGTTGTAAATCATTTTAATAATGTTTATGATCAACTTAGGAGGTTTTTTTTAATTATTTGTTTTAAGGCCTTAAAATATTAATGGTATCATGAATGATATGATATAATCTACCTCAACATAGATCATTACACATAAATTAAAAAATTAATATTTTAAAAATTAAGACCTTTCATCCATAACATGTAGTTAAAGAAAGGTGCTCAAAAAGGTTCTTTGAATAGTTTACAAATGAAATTTTTTACACAAAAGCCTCTTTGAGTTAGGTCATGAAGAAATATACATAACCTTTAACCTTTACCTAATGTTTAGGTGATGTTCATTGACCTAAAAGGTAATTAATTTTAGATGAAATATGTGAACATATAACATATGATAGACTATATACCCCAATTAATGCCCTTGCCATTAGTGTGGGGCAAGAATGGTGGCCAACAAATTTCAGAATCAAAATCCTAATCGTCAAATGAGAAGATGTAGCATCCACTTGAGAGGCCCAAAGTTTTTTTCTTGGGGGGGTTGGGTGAGCGTTTTCTTTTCTATTTTTCTTTGTCATGGTTTTGATTTAGTTTGCAAGGTGGTTGTGGTGGTTCAAAAATAATTTTATTCTTTTCACTTGCATGGGTTGGCCGCATGTACAAAACACTAGAGATAAACTTTTGTTTTGTTTTTTGTTTGCAAAGTGGTTGTGAAGGTCCAATGAAGTTCTATTCTTGTCACTTACATGGGTGTGTCATGTTAAAAAAACTAAAGGTTCTTTTTTGGCTTTCTAATTTTATCAAGTTTTTTCATAAATTCATTGCTTTCTTATCATGTCATTTTGTTCTTCTTTGTTATCTCATTACTTGTTTTTTGCATGGAGATTTACAAAAAGTTTTAATTTTTTCAGTTACATTAGTTCTAAGTGAGCTATGCAGATATTTTTTGTGTTAAAAGTGTGTTAGTGTGTCAAGTGTAGATTTTTTTTTTGTTTCGGATAATGACCAATCAGAAAGGCCTATCACCAAAAGAAAAAAAATGTCAAAGTTGTCCCCTCAAACTAATTAATACAAATCACACGATATCACATATACATATGATAGACTAAGAGGAGAGGAAGAACAACAAACGCTTCCATACATTTTTCGCTAGAGATTTTGTAAAAGGTTAAAATGTAACAAATCAAAGGTTTTTCCCTAGACTAGGTGATGAAGTTACACATGAACAGTTGTAATGAAGGTTCATATGAATTGAGGATTGAGGATTTTTGAGGGAGTGACAATATTTGCATCCGTGCATGTGCTTAAATCACCTACACTGTACATGTGGGAAAAATAATATTAAAAACCCCACATGAAGTAAGAGAAATGCGACTTCGACTTGCATAATGCTTGCCACATCAAATCATGGGGCAGAGGCACAATGACTTTGGTGTTCAGGATTTAGTACACTTCAATGCTTGAAGTGGACATGTTGGAAAATGACTTTGGTGTTCAGGATTTAGTACACTACAATGCTTGAAGTGGACATGTCGGAAAATAGATGCGCTCCAAGCACCATGGTTGCATCAACATTTACACCACAACACAATTTGCCAATTGCTTGCAACAAAACACAACTCCCACTATGTAGAACATGCAACCACTAAACAATTATGTATCATGCTGTCAATATAATGGTTGTAGTGGGGACAAACTTGTTGCAAATGACACTTGGTTTGTGAGTGACAAAAATTTTACCAAGCACTCTTCACTGATGTGTGGTTGACAATATTAAAAGCCCTCCTTCAGAGATTTGAAGTATTACACCCACAATTTAAAAAGGGAAATACTCAACTTCAACTTGGGTTGAATTCCAGATTGTTGTGTATTTAAGAAAAAAATGAGTGTAGATAAAAATTGAAATCTAATTTACTCAATATGCTTATTTTGACTATTTTAGATCCTTTCTACCTTAACAATTTTAATAACAATTAGATCTGAGCATACCCTGTTAGCAACCAATAATCAAAAGATGGGAGGGAGCTTAGTATTCAATGATATCATTATGGTTTGAAGGATATACACAAGCTGTGTTTTTCCATACATAAGGGCTTCTTGATGCCCCACACATACCTTTAGGTCCAAGCAACCTAACTCCAAAAGTAGATAGCATCAGAAAGCACACCTCACTTATAAGAATTGTGGAAATTGTTGATGACAATGAGTGCAGTCATAACCTGGTGAAGTTATAACCCATTGACATCAGCTCCTGACCATGAGCATAGATAAGTACATAACAATACACTCAAATTTGAGCCAAACCATTTGACAAAATCTGCATCCTCCACAGACTGGTATACACAGTTTCATGCCCTACACTGAGCTATTCAAGTTTGAGAATATCTGATGCAACACAGATGGGGCACAGAAAGTTCAGCTGGTGCCTTTAAAGCATCAGTCTTCTTTGTTTACCCTCCAAAAACATCTGTTCTCTAAAACAAATTCTTGACCCATGTTGCAGCTGCCAGAGTTCTAACACAACATGGTCATGAGACAGAAGAAGAAACAGATAAGGAAGGTTAGCAACACAACAAAGAAAGGTCTACAATCACTTGCAACTTCCTCACTGGTGAGACATGCACATACAACACTTGAGATACAGACGACAAGAACTTCCCAATATAAGGTGAAATAGCAATCAGGGCCAATAGGAATCAACAAACTGTGCAGCAATTCAGAGAACCATCTCTACAATAGTCATTGCTGCAAATGTACCAGTGAGCATCAAAGGCAATCTGGCAAGTACATGAAGATTGGAAAGATGGAAGTCTGTTACTCCAGTACTGGTCTAAAGACGAGCTGCAATGGGCACCACATTGCAGCTGAATGTTGAATTCACATTCTCATTCCTCCTCCACTCATCAATCCTAGAGTCCAAGCTTTGTTCTGCGCCAATGCCTACGTTTCGCATTGTACCTGACAGTGAGAGATAAAAATGGTACCCCTGAGGATTGCTGAGATCAAGGAAAGACTTCAATGAATGCAAAAGTGCATGCCCTAATTTCTGACTTATATGAAAAGAAAAGCACCCTGATATTCCAAGTGAGGCATGTGCTGATATGTCAAATCGCTCTAAACATCTAAGTTCTTGGAACTAGTTCAATTTTGTGACTAAAAGAGAATAAAATTGAGACATCTTAGCCAATCTATCAAAGCATGTGAGTGTGTGTGCGTGCGCGCGCGTGTGTGTGTGCGTGTTCCAGGGAAACGCAAAGAGAGTCTTACAAAGCTGGAGAAATACCTGATGGTATTATCAGTTCGCATCCTGATCCAGTGCGGAATGGGGCGATTCTGCTTCTGCTTCTTTGCCAACTTCTTCTTAATCCTGAATGTTTTCTGGGAAGGCTACAATGAAAAATAGACCACAGATGCAATACAAATCACATATACTTCTAAGAACAGATGATACAACAGTGTAAACTCATTTCAACGCGTGAGATAAATCCCCAAGTATCCTGAAATCGTCATTCTTCCTTTCTTTCCTAGCTAGCGGCATGAAGGGATCGTCAAACACACTAAAGACCATAATGAAAATAGTAAAGCAAAAATCTCTTGACGAGAGACTCGAGGAGAAGGAACAAAAACTCATACTCCCAAACATGAAACCCTTCCACCAGCTTCAAACTAAAACTGCTGAGAAAACGGATAGCGCCGTAGGTTCCAAACTTGCAAAGGATAAAAGCACAAACCTCTTAACCCTAATTCATAAGCGAAGACAGGCCTGAACATCTTAAACTTAACTCATGAGAAAAGACAGGCCTGAACATCTTAAAACTTAACTCGTGAGTAAAGACAGGCCTGAACATCTTAAAACTTAACTCATGAGCAAAAGAAGGCCTTAAATTCACAAAAATTGCATCAGTAAGAGAAATCTAATAGAATCTAATTGATAGGAGAGTCGGGAGAGTACCATGGTGCCGACAAGCCAACGCCCACACAAGTAACGCCGGGAGAGAAGACGCCGGTGCAAAACACAAACCACGTACGCGACAGGATGCGGATGGAAAAGAGGAGAAACGAAGGAGAGAACCCGCGGCTAACCTTGTGCCGGAGACCTAACCCTAATCCGTCTACCTTCCTACGCCATCGATCTCTCGCATCGCACGGTCCATCTTCGAGGCACATCTAAGCCGTAAGATTGAACGTGGAAGGCTCCGCTGCCATCAAAAAGTAAAATCCCATACGACCTTCCAGTTTTGAATAATCGTCATCTTGCTCTTGGTGGCACTGGACCTTCTTCATCAGAAGCTGGAATTAGGTCAAATTGCATTCGCATGAAAATGTTGTTGTTGTTGTTTTTTTATTTTGGAAATACTATTGGCTGCTGTTTGAAGCTTTTGCTGTGCATTTCAATGTGATTTGAGGGATTTCTTCGCTGCATTTTTTCAGTCTGATGATTGGATCTTCCATTTTTAGTTTCATCACACGTTTCATTTTGTTGGAGAAGATAGACACCATCTTGCAAGATCTCGCGGAGGTTTGATTTTTTATGCTGCCCTCGAAAGACATTCGTGCCAGATTTGTTTTGTGTGTGTGATGGGTTTGCGACATATTGCCATGAGAATTGCTGCCAGTTCTCGACAGATCGTTAATGACAGGCTGGAGGAATTTTGTGCTCCCGGGTTGTTGTTGCTGTTGCAGCAGCATACAAGATTTTTCACCAGAAACAAAGTATCAACTACTGTTTGGGATTCTCAGTATGTTGTTGCTTCCAATCCTAACCCTAACTTGATGTTAGTGAGAGTAGATGATGAAAGATTCAGGTCGGTGCAGTGGTCAAGTGGCAAGTCATTCGGAGCAATTTCTCTCGAGCCTTCTCCTCCTCCTCTTCATCATCATCATCATCATCATGAACAGCCTCCAGCACTTCCAGAAAGCTCAGAGCAGGTTCCTGTGGAGCCTGCACCTACGTCAGCACCAACAGAAGGCTCTCACAGGAGTTCTGTGGATGCGGCAGAGACAACGAAGTTTGCTGCAATTGCAGCCACTTGGTATGCAGGCACTCTCTCTCTCTCACAATTTCTCTCCAATTTCTTTTGACTTCCTCGTAAGAAAAGAGATGGCTTTTTGAATGGGGAGGTGTAATGCTGAATATTGTTGTGTGCCTCTTGGCAGGTGGGATTACCAAGGACCTTTTAAGCCACTGCATATCATGAACCAGATCCGAATTTCCTTCATCCGCTCCGCTATCTGCCGCCATTTCAGGTTTGAAAACAATTGCCTCATGTATGAATGTACAGTTCATTTGCATAATTACCAGCTATTTTTTTCTGAAGAACTCTGTAGCAGTGCAAGTTCTTCATCCAGATGTGGGGACAATCAGATTATTTGTGTGTACATGGTTTTGGAGCATTTGGTTTTCTAATGATTCTCCTTGGCAAATATTCATCTGCAGAAAGGATGCAAATTCTGCACGGCCATTGGAGGGCCTGCAGATTGTTGATGTGGGTTGTGGGGGTGGACTTCTCTGTGAAGTAAGTATTGGTCTCACAATTCCTGTGTTGAGGTTTTGAGCTTTTCCTAGAGATGTAGTACTGACATACTTCTGGGAATGTTTTCCATTACAGACTGCTTTAGTATTTTTTGAATTTTTTTTCCTACTATCAGATGGATTGAAATGAGATATGAAACATTGACTTAACTCCTGTTGGCTTTTACATCCTGTTACATAATTTTTGTTCATTGATTGTGTAGATGTTGAAATTGGTTTGTGCAGCCACTTGCAAGAATGGGAGGGCTAATAACAGGCGTTGATGCCGTTGAGAAGAACCTTGGTGTGGCATCCTTGCATGCGGTCTTTCTCTCTGTCTCCCTCTCTTCCCCAGCGCTCATTTCAAACTTTCTTATGTGGTGTGCTTTGGCAGTTATTGGGGAAATTTCTGTCTCCAGTCAGCAAAGAATCATGATATTGTAGTGTGCATGTACTTATGGTAACTTCCTGATTCATTGGGTTTGTTTTGGGGTGGACACAGGCACGGGATCCAGCAACAGCTTCAATCAAGTATCTGTGTACCACAGCTGGTATGTTTTACTCTCTGCTTTTCTCGTCCAAGGGCTTTCATACATCCTTTCTTGTCCTTTTGTGTATTTGGAGCTGGTAGATCTGGAGTGAGAGAAGGATGGACATCTGAGAAATTGATGGAGTTGGGGTGCAGCTGCATGTTGTGTAAATGTCTGAACCCCTGTAATGAGGAGAGCTGTTGCTTGCAGAGCAGATGGTGCATGAGCAGGAGAAATTTGATGTTGTTATTGCTCTTGAGGTTTGCCTCCTGTGCCCTTCTCCAATGGCATGTGATCTCAAAATCTTGCTTTGCCTTGGTATGCATAATGACACTGCAGAGAACTCTTACATTGTTGCACACTGCCTTGAGCACAGCACATTAAAGTGTCTTTCAGTAGGATTGCACTTTTGAGGTTGTGCTTAACATGCTTTGTTGCCATGAGCAAAAGCATAGACTGCTCTTGCTCATAAACAGCAAAGTATGTTAGGGACCATCTCAAAAGAGTGGAGTCTTCCTGAGTGCAGGTAAATAGAGGCTCGGTGAAGTTGTTACATGATGGCTGAGAAGCTCAAGGCAAGGTCATGGGATGGGGCATTCTAGGTGATAGAACATGTTGCAGATCCAATGGAGTTTTGCAAGTCTCTTGCAGCACTAACAAAGAAGAATGGGATAGTGTTCATATCCACTCTCAATCGCTCAATACAGTCATTTGGCCTGGCAATTGTTGCTGCTGAGTATGTCCTTGGATGGGTATGTTTTCTCTTCCTCAGTAAATCTCCTTTGAATCTAAGCATAACTGGTCTTACTGCTGTTACAACAGTATGGCAGATGAGTTGTCTTACCATAATGTTCATTGTTGCATTATCATTCTCTTAGCTTCTGTATTCTCCAGATAGTGAGTGCATAGTGCTTTTTGCAATATGGTTTCATTTGTGACATCCAATTTGTTTTCATCCTTACTAGTGCTTATGCCTAATCCTAAACATTGAAATACTGATATTCTGATGCTGTTTGTATGAGATTATAATTTTGGACAGCAGAACTGAGATCTGAATTGAAATTAGCAGGCAGTTTTACTGGGAGCTGTATGCTCCTTTGCTTAGTCAGACTGCAGGCACAAGAGTATATTGTCACCAAATAATTGCAGAAAATGGCACGTCAGACGAGCTAGAAGGCTTAAAACTTAAAAACACTTATTTTGAGTAGGAAAGAGGCAAGATATGATCCCTAAGGACATGGGAAAGTGATTTGAGGGTTTATCAGATTTGTGAGATCTTTTGCTGTTGAGATTTTGCAGTTACCTCAAGGGACACATAATTGGTCAAAGTTTGTGACGCCAGAAGAGCTTGCTCTTCTCATGGGAAAGGCTTCGCTCTCGGTAAAATGACATCTTTATCTTGTCCTTTTGCAATTGGCTCTGACAAGATTATCACATCTTTGCAAACAGAAGATGTGCAATTGGTGAAGCTTTAGCTTGTTAAATAAATAGCTATGCATGGTGGTGTGTTTACAGGTTGAGGAGATGGCAGGCATGGTGTATAATCCTTTTAGCCAGAAATGGTCCTTATCAGAAGATACTAGTGTAAATTACATTGCTCTTGGAGTGAAGAGAGATACTTGAGTATCGTAATGTTTGACAAGATTGAGTATCAACTTCAATTTTTCCTGTCACCTGTCTTTGTGCTACTACCTGGTTCTTTTGGCATTATGCAATCTTTTGCTTGTCAACTTTTGTATCCTGAAACTAATACAGCAAAGCTTAAGATACACATGTTCTGATACTAAGGCAGCATGAAGATTACTATCAAGTCCCAGTGGAGAAAATCAGTAATGCAAAAGCATCAAATAGGATGAAATTATTGTGTTCTGCACTACTGTTTCCTTCAACACTGCTTTTGTCAATTCTGGAAGATTGTCTTGTGATTTATTGTACTGGTTGGGACTAACAAAAATCATATATATTAATTCACTTGGTCTGTCAGTCTGTGACTGTGGGCCAGCACTGGCGGGCTGGGCTCGAGAGAGGTTCAGGTTCCTCCACAAAAAGTTCAGGCATCCAGTGGATGGATGGTGCACCAGTGTGCTGAATTACTCTGGCCCAATGTGATCCGATGGAAACTGGTGTTCAGGCATTCAGTGGATGGATGGTGCGTCGGTGGGTGCTGAATCACTCTGGCCCAGTGCGATCCGATGGAAATCGATGTTTGGCAGCAATTGGAAAAATATAAAGAACCGTTGGGGGGGAACCAACAGTTGTTTGAAAAAAAAAGCTTTTTTTTAAAACCAAAAACATCTAGTGTGAACCCCGTGCATAATGCACAGGTGTGCTATTTCAACAATGTGCATTATGCACGGGGTTCACACTAGTCATTAATGAATTACCTCAGAACAGTTTCAACATAAACATGTGTTAAATTCCATCATGGCCCTATCGTAACCCTTTTCAAACATATACAGATTCCCTTTATGATTCTTTGCTCAAAATAACATAAGTAGGAAATATAAAAAGGCTCAAACCAGTGATAGACAAAATTCCCACTCCAGGAATCAACAGAACTGGCACTCTCATACCCATATCACAGCAAAACTACTTTCCAACTGCTGTGGGGACAATACATGTGTAACCACATCCATCTCTAGTAAGGTGTTGGTGCTCTTTCTCAGAAACCACACAATCCAGAAAAAAAGTAACACACCAATTAAAACTGCCTACCTTCCTGGTGCAGAGTGCTCATAATGATGGCCATTGCCCAGTTAAAGAACTAGGCAGAAAATTGATCCCTGTGCACCTGCTTTAACAGCTAGAAATGCATCCATTGCAGGATCCTGGAGTCTGCATCTACAAACATGTGCCCTCCAACAAGGGTCTCATGTACTAACTCCCCTAATCTGGCAAAAAACTCAGTTGCTGTTGTGAATAACAAAATAACACAACAGTGACACTCATCTATTGACTCAAGGCTCCTCTTCCTCTTCATCTTCATCTGGCTCTTCATCATCATCATCAAGGCCACCAGCACCCTTTCCCTGCAAAATGTCAGAGGAAATCCACAAAACTGTGAAAACCCAGATAAAAGGATGCCCGTTCAGTATTTTCAGCACAAAACCCTACTGATGTTGAAAGCTGAAACAAACTTTTCAGTTAACCCAGTACGAAATCTCCAGACCTTCACAAGTAAAACGCTTAAACATAGAGAGATGATAGTAGCACTTACTGCATCTTCTTCATCCTCCTCAACATCGTCTTCATATTCATCCTCATCCTGCTCCTGCATTAAGAGAAATACTTCAACTTCAGCACCTACCAAACAAAACAATAGGCCATGCACTATCAGAGACAAACCAGCATAAGACCTTTTACAAGCATAGTGGGTTCACACAGGGACTTACATTGTTGAAATACTTAAGGGGGTTGGGCCACAGATCATCCTTGATCACCTCTGCAAACTGCAATCCAAGAAAATGTCAGAGCCTGCAATTCTGCTTCCATCTCCCTAGCTATTTCTGTTATAAACAAGAACCACATATAGGTGTCACATAGCCTATGTTCCACCATGCCTGATACCATCATCCAGCAACATGTGAAACCAGAAAATGCGTCTCATTGCCTATTACCTCAGTGAAAACAGAGAACTGAAAGGACATGCAACAATAGCAAATACAAATCCAAAACCACACAGAAAAGAAGAGCAAGATGAATTGAACCTCATCTTGAAGGGAATCCATTGCCTCCTTCTGTTGTGTATCATAGAACCACTTGAAAAAACTGCAATAAACCCACCTCATTAGACTTATCGATTGCACCATCACAAAGAACTGTGGAAATAGACAGAATGGACATGCTTTCAAACCCTTGAACAAACCGACTTATATTTTGAAGAATCAGTCCCTAATTTCTTGCATTGTCTGCAATTTAGTGATGTGCCATACACAAAAGAAGTCCTCCATCCTCCTGGCAGAACAAGGCCTGATTCACCAATACTAGACCACAGCAAGTGACTTTGATGCAACAGAAAGGGACACACATACACACCAAACAGAGTTTGCAATAAGAAAGACAGCATTCAACAGCACAAACCTATCCTCAACATGGGACCGCTTGTGGCCTTCTTTATCTTGTATTACACCATTTGTCAAATCCTGCCAATCCCCGCATTGTGAGTCTTGAGCCACTCTAGCCAAGCACCTTACCAAATAGATGTTTTACACCTAATCATAAATGTCTAACCACCCACTCAATGTTCCAACCCAAGCCCTGTCACAGCTGGCATGATTTCTCAGTATGCCCCACATATCAACAACAAAGAACCAGCCATAAAGTGAAGGTCCCACATTAACTGTGAAAAGTGCATAGCACTGGACTTCATTGCCAATGACCAACAGCAGCATTGGCCACATCTGGATCCTGTACTGGGAGAATTATTTCACCTTGACTGCATGTGGATACTCCCTAATGTGTGAATCACCACTCTACACTAATAAAGTTCTCAGCGTATTAAAATGAAGAGGCTCCATCACAACATTGCAAACATGTCAAGATAGTGCTGATCACATTCAACTTTTATTTTCTTCACAATGCTGTTACATGGTTTACACAATATAAAAAGAAGCTTTGCAATGTGATTTCTCCTTGAAGTACAAATCCAGAGGTGGTCAAGTACTCAGAAATGGCCAGAAACCCAATCAGCATGATGATTGTGAATCAGCACAAAAATGTGAATAGAAATATTACCATGCCATCCTTCCACCGTGGCTGGGTTCCAGACACTGATGTAGTACCCTCATCCGAAAATCGAAATACTTTTGTCAGTTTTGTATCTTCAAAGTAAGGGTTGGAACTAAATATCTGCAAACCAGCACACTTATATGAGCCTCATTTCACATAATAGCAACCTTTGTGCAAAAATGCCAGATGTTAGGCTGGCATAACCAGGACAAGATGCAATTCCATTGATACAAAACACCTTGCAATTTCATCAAATGGGCTTCCAGCACAGTTCAAGATGGGCTAGGAATTGGCAAGGGGGTGAGAATAATGTCACAACCAAAGAGCCTGCAGTAGCATTTACAAAGAGCAGCTATTGTCATACTTCTGTCCTGATTATCAAATTCTTCATGTGTGCAATTTTACCAACGAACAAACCAGGCAGGCTTGCATGTTATGGGAACATCAAATTGACATCCGCTACTAAAGGATCCGAGCATCAGTCAAATCATGTGACAGTATATTAGGAAGAACACACTCACAAAGTTAATGCTGTACCCAGACTTCACATCCTTGAAGTCCTCTACATCAAGTGAGTCCAGGTACTTGAACACCTGGAACAGAGCAGACCCAACACTCATTAGCTGCACACTTCAAGCTAGAGACATATTTCTAAGTGCATAAAAGCAAACACCAAGACTGCAAATATTACAATCCATCTAACAGCAAACATAAATTCCACTTTATTTGCTGCTTGCATGTAGGTCAGCTAATGAATGTCACATGACTCTCTCAAGCATTTCCAGATATTCACATCTTTTCAACTGCAGAAAGATTGGAAAGAACAATGAAAAGAAACCTGCCTTTTGGTCCTCATCTGTCAAGAGATCACTAAGCACTGGATGGCTCAAAAACTGCACATGACAATAGACCATGAAAAATCAACAGCCATTGCTCTAGAGCAGTAGTGCACCCAAACTTTTGGTGTTTGACACTGAACTTATCCCTAGCTGCAATACATCAGCACAAAATAACACCAAACCAATTGCTATCTCTAACAACTCCGTGGTTTGAACAATATTTCTGGAGGTTTAAGAAACAACAGCAAGCATACCGCAGTTAGCCAGAAATCAGGAATGCTGCGGATGATGTCATTTCGTTTGTTGTAAACAGGCCGCCGTATTTCATTGTACTTCTGCTCCACCTCCAAAACCTTGTCGCTGGCCTCCTCATTCACCTATTAACCATTACATTGTTCGTCAAGCTCTATCTGAACAGCCCCTGGATCTTCAGAACACACATCAGAGTGCAAGAATACTCTGGAGTTAGACATGAGAAAAAATCAATTAAGAACTAAATGGAGCTAGCCCGAGCAGGCAACCTCCTCTCTGCTAAATGTGTGTCACAACAAAACAAGAGAGAGGAAAAACAGCTACACTAGAGCACACCTTACTCAGAGCCCATTCACCCCAGTAGCCAGCCATTGGACTCTCACAACCAGTGCTGGTCTCTTTCACTGGGCTCTAAAGACACATCTTGCATTTTTTTCTCTTAACTTGTACGGTGCTTTCATGTAGAAAGAGGAATGCCATGTCCAATTTGAAATCAAGCTTTCAAATTCTCACTAGAAAGTCTCAAAAAGACTTGCATGGGAACATACACAATTGCAACCCCACAAAACTTTCACTATTGTACCTCAATGATGACATAAGGGTTACCAGGGTTTTACATTGGAATGGAGTAGGCCTTGCCAAAACCAAGAGAAAAGCCATAGATCTTGGTGGCATTGACAGGTATGTTGTAGTTCCTAAAATCTGTACAACAGTTTCCTTTTGTATCCATGATGAAGGAGGAGGGGCTGAAGATTAGAGAAAACAAACTGACCCGTTCCAGTTCATCCTGAACTTCTTGTAGCTTCTCAATGGCCATCACCAACTCTGTGTCCAGTTCAGAACCTTCTTCGTCATCCAGCTTCGCCTTCTTGCCTTTATCCATCATGCTTCCTACACATAGCCAAAACGCATTAGTCTCGCTCACTGCCCGCAGACAGCAATCCAAGAAAACTCCAGCAGAAATCGCCAATACAGCAGAGTCTATCGATAAACCCTAGTTGCCAGGGATACAAAAAACCCCGGAGACAACGACACCAAACCGAAAACCTCTCCTCCTCTCTCCCCCCCCGCGCCTTCTCTCCCCGGGCATTAGGGTATCTAGAAACCCTCATTGCCGCGTGTCGTGCGTGCATCACCAAAAGCACCAAGGAAAGAAAGACATTCCTCTACACCACAACCAAAAAAAAAGAAAATCGAAAAAACCCGACAATATATAACAATAGACATCCGCCAAAGGGAAAAAAAGAAAACAAACAAACAAACAAACTGCAGTCGAAAACAGAAACCCTAGCTAAAAGCGCTGCGAGTGAAAGGTGAGCGACAAGAAGAAGAAGAGCGATGAACTGCAGCAAACTATAACATTGCAATGAACCCAAAAATGAACCGCATTCAAACTGCTGCTGGGATTGACATGCGATAACATGATGAAGAAAGGGGGGTGGGAAAAAGGCGTGCAATGAGACGAGAAACAAGCGGAGATAGAGAGCGCGATTTGAGACGTACGTACCCCTGCGCGCAGCGCTATGCGCACCGCAGAGACGGAGCAAGCGAGTCTGCGCAGGGATGTAGGCAAAGGCGCGCGACACGGACGGAGAACAAACAAAACAACGAAATCGCCGCAAAATGGATTTGGGGAGAAGAGGGGTGTTCTTCTCCTTTCCCAGTGTTTGGACGGTTATCAGAATTAGGAACAGACCAGTATTGACCGGTTCTTCATTTTGAAGAGAACCCCCGGTCCCGGTTTTCACTTTTGACACACTAATATTTAGAGTTATTATTATTATTATTAAATTTTTAAGATGATGAGATTGTAGGATTAATGACCAAGTGTGCTATGGCTCCAAGTGTTGTGTTATTTCAATTTTTTGGTATTTAGAATTTCATACTATATGTGTGTGTGTGTGTGTTTATCTTATTTTATTTTATTTTATTTTATTTTTAATATTTGTGAAATCACTTCTATATGGAGATTTCTTGAAATTTTGTGTAATTACAAGTTCTAGGTGTTTTGACTTCAAGACATGTGGATGCAACAATTATTGTGTTTTCACATTTGCCAATCTAGAATTATTAACAAATTAAGTAAGGTTGTATCGAAATTTCTTACTAGAACGCCATGACCGGGGAAAAAAGCTCTGGATTAATCGAAGGTTATTTAATGTCAATTCTCACAATTAAAAATAATAATTCCATTTGCATTTTATTTTCCTTTATTTTATTTCATATAGTATATGAAATGTTCATCCTCTTGATATTCTACAAGTGCATCCTCCACAAACTTTCCTATCTACCTCCAACTGCTAGTGCATTGCAAAGTGCTCTTTGATGGCCTACACGATTGTTCAAATTGAATCTCATTATTGGTGTGCTTTTACTCACAATGTTCATATATGGTATTTGATGTTTTCAAAGAATGATAATTGAAATACTTAGACTTGAGAAAGATTGTTTGTGTACATAATAAATCCATAGGAATTTGTTGATGTTAATTGTGATACCTTTGGTCATTAAGACTTCACTATGCTAAAGGTAAGATGATTTGAAAGAAATAGTGCACACACAACCTTTTCTTCATAAAGATAGATGTATATAATAGCCCTCAATTGACTCCTGTTCTTCCAATTTGGTAAAAAAGCGCTTCAATGCTAACCCTCTCAATTGCCATTTTACACGTAGAGGTGTTACATTCATTTCAATCACAAAGAAGATCAAAAGAGAAGTCTAGTGTTGATACACTAGACATAGTTTTTCAAATCAAAATTCATGGGGCATTTGAAACCCACCATCACTACATTTTTCTTTCCAAAGATAGAGAGCAAAGGTTTTGGTTACCTAACAATCAAAAAATCCAAAACCCTCCACCATGAAATTGCATAGAGATTCTCTAAAAAATCTTTTTATCAACCATCACATTCACCTAAAGCTTGGAGCTCACCAAGCAAAAAACAACAATCATCATGTGGATGATCTTATGGATTTCTCTCTTTGCAAATCTTGCATTGTTTGTTTCTCAACACACAATTCCAATTTCTTTTCAATTTTGCATAATAGACTTTCTTGTGTATTGGAACAAGAAAAAGCTTTGAAAGTAGAGGAATTTCTTGAATTGGTGATAAGAATTTTCTAAAAGAATGTCAAGGAGGATTTGACAGGAATGAGAGGGGGATTGATTATTCTTCATATAGGTTGTAATGTGAATGTTTCAAGACCATCCACATTGAACATAAACTCCTCTATGATGAAACAAAATGCCCTGAACAATGATATTAATCAATCAATCAAAACATCAAAAGGATTGATTAACATGAAGTCTTCATCAACAGTACTAGGTAGTTTGTGTGACCATAATAAAAGAAGAGAACTTGTGGGAGATAGAGAAAAACCAAACCTAGGAGGATGTTCCAACTAGAATCACCATGCGGCCATTAGGTTTGAATTGATTCACCAATGGATCTAACAATTATGTTTCATCAATAAAATGTATGTCAAAGATAGAGAGACAGAGAGAAATTTAAAATATACAGGATATTGGGGCAGACATATTAGTTTGGACTATACATGTGTAAATAATTATAAGTGGAGATTCTAAACCTACAATAATATCTCCAACATGGATGGCATCATATGGTCCTCTTTTACATATCCTAACTTTCCATCAACCACTGCAAACTAACAATTATCAAAATTTTGTGACACTCTTACAAGCAAGCATTAAAAAAATATATTCCTATTTAATAAAATTTGATAGTATCTACCTGAGAATTGCAAAAGAATCATTCAATAGAATATGACCTAAATACCCACTTTAATACTAAGAGAACATGGCAAATTTATGGGGCACAACACTAGTTAGATATATAATGTAAAAACTAAAAGACAATCTAATTGATTTTGCTAGCTTGAAAATCCATTGTGTTGTATTTGCCATATGTCCAAAAGTGAAAGACCCCACTATTGAAATTTGACCAAACTTACTATGTAAAATTCTTGAAGTGTTATAAAATAGTAGAGAAAAAGATGCAATAATCAATCATTACATTGCTAACAATAACTTATCCTATTTAATGCACATAAGACAATGTTATTGGTGCTCAAATATTCATCAAATATAATAGATGTTGAAATGATCCTTGTTAAAAAGAGATCCAATATGTCGCAACCCCACTTTGGGATAAGTGTGAGGATGAAACTCACACCCCCAAAAGTGGGAAGTTAGAGTCCTCCGGAACTCCCAAAAAATTAGAGCTCGAGTTCAAAGGTCAAAACACCTCGTATTGAGGTGTTCTTTATATCAATGGAAAGGTCTTGAAGTGTAGATGCCCAAAATGGCCTCGCATGTGCCATTTGGACATCTGCAGCTCAAGTTATGGGCAAAAGAAGGGCTGAGAGTCAAACTGACAGTTTAACTCCCGACCATTAAAAGTCAGGAATCGACCTCTTCTCGACGTCTGCTGAAGGAGTACGACATGGCGTTGGAAAGCTCTTGAAGAGAGCTACAACTTTGGTTTAGACCTCACTCCAATCGGAGGTCGAAGCCGAGAGATATGAGCTCCCAAAGTCCCAGGACTCCAACCCGGGACTCCAACCCGGGACAATTTCGGGACTCCTCCTTGGGAGTCCTGGGAAAAATAGCCATTTGAATGTAGCCTCCACCGAGAGCTGCAAAGAATACTATATGGGGGAAGGTGGTGGCTTCCCCTGAGTCCGGGCCGTGGTGAATCAAGTGAGTCCAAGTGCCCGTGGCTTGTCCCAACACCCAAGGGTGTTCCCGAATGTGAACTAACCCTCTTGTGGTTGGTTTTAGATGCA
>Ga0116229_10004573_pt1 | contig 22670 bp, 9 predicted proteins | sample S1TSphgellanicum_3_FD_87313 | JGI IMG/M metagenome (GOLD analysis project Ga0116229, IMG submission 87313) | Host-associated microbial communities from peat moss isolated from Minnesota, USA - S1T2_Fc - Sphagnum magellanicum MG | ecosystem: Host-associated > Plants > Peat moss > Unclassified...
ATCAATCAGCTTGATTAGTACACTTTCTAAGAATAGCTGATAGAGGTGTCTAGTGTCTACTCCCCCTCGCCCCCGCCCCCACAATTATCACTCAAACTTTGGGAACTTAATAAAAATATGCCTGCAGTGACATCCTAAACTTGGAGGGTCTCAAATTTAAAAAAAGCTGATTGTTCCCCATCATACTATTGAAGTGTACTATTGCAGACTCTTCATTAATAACTCCAGAGCTGACAACGAAGAGGGAAGAAGCATCAGGATTTGGTGGTGTGAAAGGTGAAGGGTCAAGATTTTCAAAACTCTGAAGCGGGTCTGGCGAGGCTGATGTGGATCAGTAACACCAACTGTTGTGCATTCTAATATCTGTGTGTATAGATCAGTGTTGGGCGGTTCTTTGATTTCGTCATAAACTCGAGTTTTGGGTTTTTGAAAAAGGTAAGCAAAAGAGTAAGTATTGATTTTTTTTTGCCTACCCACTCATCATCACTGGTGGGCTCTTGGCGGCCGGACTCCATTGTCCAATTCATTGCTCCCAATCTGGAGCTTGAATTCTAGTCATGTATAGTTGTTGTGTGAGTTTATAGAAGGGTCTGTTTTGGACAGCCCCCCCAAATTGCGCTGCCGCCTTTTCTTGCTTTCTTTCTTTCTTTCTGCCTTCCTTCCTTCCCTTGCTCATCATCACCGCCCCCTTGATATTATCCCCTGTCAATAACTCAAGGCTCAGTCCTGGAGAAGACTCTCCAGGACTTGTGAGTTCAAACTCCAGACACCTCGAGTCTGCTGTTCTTTCGTTGGCATTTCATCAGTTCCTAGTCAAAGACTAGACTGTCTTTTAACCATATTTAGAACTTGAATCCATTTGCAGATGTGTGTATTTTCAGTAGTGCTACTTACTTACTAAAGTAACCATCAACAACTTGGCCTTTTATGGCAGGTTTTTCAAACAAAATCGTGTAGGCTGTTTCTGGCAGGTTCAAACCAGTGTTGGCTGGTTACAGGATTTTCCCCAGTTATCAATATGTATAATAGTCGGATAGGCATAAATGCGTATCTGAATTCTGTGTCAATTTCTATAACCCGGCTTATCTGCAACCAGCAAGTGTGTACTAGGTTGATATCCTTATCCTACTCATATTTGGATGGGACATTAACACATCATATCCTTATCATATTCATAATTGTTATGGTGATAACTCAATGGTGACGGTTATGGATGCTAGGATTGATATATGCATATCCGGTGATGGATGTTATGGTTATGATTATTATATTCATATCCGGTCTAGATATAGACCGTCCTTTTAGGGTTAGGGTTTAGGTTGAATGATGCAATGATGCAATAATGCAATGATCAATTTTCAAGGATCAAGGTTTAGCACTAAGGACTTCAAGGACAACAATGGCAATGTCATTGTTGAAGTTTCTTTAGCAACATGAAAGTGTTGAGTGTAAAATGTAAACAATGAACATCAATGTGTGTGTTTCTATGATCCAACTTGAGCAAATCCAACTTGAGCAATCCAGTGTGTACTTGTATGCTTTGAACAAATGTGAATTTTAGCTTTCAATCATTGACAAGGAGCAACACTTTTTAGAGCTTCTGAAAACTTCAAGCAACAAGAAGTTTTGAGCATTCTCATTTCTACAAGCTAGCTTGAACGATCCAATGTACACTATGTACTTGTTGTATGTTTTGAAAGATTAAAAGTTTTGCTTTGCATCATCAACAAAGAGCACAACTTTTAGGAGGTTTTGAGAACTTCAAGTGATAAAAAGTTTTGAGCATTTTCATTTCAAGTGAATTCTATGAATTTTCCTGTGTTTGGTGCCAATGTTAACTTGTTGCTCTTGGTTTTGTTTTTTTTTGATTGCTTAATTACCAATAGCCGAATCATGTGTTGGTTTTCCTTTTTCTTGTGTTTGTGTTATGTTCATTTGCATTTTCAAGAGCACTAAGCCTCTAGTGCTTGTTTTATTTGTTCATAGGTTTGCCTTTTGGTCGTTTGCAAGTTTTTCAAGAGTGCCAAACCTCCAATTCTTGTTTTCTTTTTTCCTATGTTTACTTTTTGGTTGTTTGCAAGTTTTTCAAAAGCACCAAGGTAATTAACTTGTTACCTTCTAGTTTTGCTCTTCAATTATTTAATGAGCTACAACTTCCTATGTTCATTTTTTTCTTCATGTGTTTATTCTCTACACATTTGCGAGTTTTTCAAAAGTGTCGATCTTCCAATGTTCGTTCTCTTTCTTCATGTATTTACTTTCTAGTTGTTTGCAAGTTTTTCAAAAGTGCCAAACTTCCAACGTTCATTTTCTTTCTTCCTATGTTTACTCTCTGGTCATTTTCAAGTTTTTCAAAAATGCCAAAGTAATTAACTTGCTACTTGTTGTCTCCTGGTTTTACAATTCAATCATTTAGAAAACTACAACTTCCTATGTTCATTTTTTTTCTTCTTGTGTTTGCTCTTTGGTTGTTTGCAAGTTTTTTAAAAGCACCAAGCCTCTAGTGTTTATTTTCTTTCCTTTTGTGTTTGTTTTATGGTTGTTTGCAGGTCTCTCAAGAGTGTCGAAGTTAACTTGTTAGCTCTTGGTTTTGCTCTTTGACCATTTAGTTAGTTGTCAAGCTTCATCTTATTGCAACAAGCACTCAATGTTGCAATTCGCCTTTACAACTAGAGGTAATAAGTGAAAAACGGGTTTTTGTTTATACACATGACATTTAATTGATTAGCAAATCCCTAAACTCAATTCTTCCTTTCTTTTTTTAAAAAAATTTCATGCCTTCTTTTTTTTGAATTGGTTGATCCTGGTTGTTGTTTCTTTTTTTGTTGAAAAAATCCATGGCAAAAAAGGATGAGGTTGTGGTTCTTGAAAGTGTGGTGGTGTTGATGAGGATAGTCATAAGCTAAGTGAAAACCCAACAACCAACTTGTCGAATGTTGAAAACATCCACATGTAATGTGACGACGACCTTGTAGATAATGATGATCTACATCTTGCAGTTAGTATAATGCAAGCTCATAAATGGAAACTAGACAACAAAAGCTCAATTTCTTAGGGGTTTTTTTGTAATTTAATGACAATTCTCATGTTGATTTCAAAAACCTATAGATGTTGTGATGCATCATCTATAGATGAACTCCGCAAGAAGTTGGTAACAGTCTAACAAAATTTTTGTCATGTGTAACCTTAAAGCACACTATAATGTAAAGAATTTTACAAAAAATTAGGATTACATATAGTATAAAAAGTAGTAACTATAAGGTTTCACTCAGTTTGAGTTTTTTTTTAAGATCACATGTAGTTAATTTGATATTCAAACATAAAATAAATTATTAAGCTCATCAATATGCAATTGATTATCAGTTGTATGATTATGTAAAAATACAACAATAATTTTATAAACATTGATTTAGAACCCCTATTTTATAGGGGATGGGTCAATTCACAATTGGGGTACCAAAAAAGAGTATTATCTAAGTTTTTAAGGACTAGAAAGGATAATTTTGGATTTTTTTTATTTGCATCATTGTAATTGTATTGGATTTTTTATGCCAATAGATAAAATGGTGTCATGTTAAATCAATTTAAATTTTCTTTAAAAATTGGACATTATATAAATGTTTTTTTGATTCCTTTAAGCCTAATTATATCAAGTGCCTAAATTGCACCTATTTATACAAGGAATCAAAAGGAATGGTTTAAAAAATGCAATTGATGTCAATTTTCTTTTCTTTTATGGATAAATAATGCTCACATCTATGTTTGGCCATGTTCATTGCATGCACTTGATTATAGTAAAAACCATATGAAATTTTTGAAAATGACAAAATTCAATCATTGGGGCTGCAAGGAAAGGGACTATTTTTTTTGGGGCCATTTAGTTGATTTTTTATATTCACTAGGCGTAAGATTTATAACTTGCATTGTGGGTCACATGTGTAAGAAATAATCATTCCAAATAAATGTGAATTTTTTAATCAATGTTTATTTTAAACATTTTTTACATTTCTAGGTTTTAACCAAGGTTATAATGCACACCAATGTACACGAGATAAATCATCACCACCACATGAATTTTCATATTTTAGATTATTCAAAATTTCTCACTTAAAATTGTCTTGTGTAGTTGTTATTTGTAAAAACTAATGTAAAAAAAGTCTTGATATATCTTTTTTCCTTTTTTTGGAACCCCAATCGTGAATGAACCCAAATTATCATTTTTTAATCATTTTGAAAATCCATTATTTTAATGAAAAATGGTAAAAACAACACTTAGCCCATTTACATCTTCAATGGAATAACATTTTACAACTTTAAAAAATCAAACTTTTCATCATTATTATAACATAATGTACTAACAAATGTTTTCAAAACATCTGATATGAACTTCACAACTGAAAAGAAATTGAAAATTTTAATGAAGAAGATTCTTTTTTGTGGTTGTTTTCTTACATGTGCAAAATTTCATGTATAAACTACCATTAAATCTAATCTTTTATAGTCTTCTTTCACAATTGTAACATTTGTGATAGGGCTGTTGCAAAGTGAAAATGTACTTCAATTAATAATTAATTTGTTCATATTTGCTCCAATTTCATGATATAATGATATATTGGGTTGTAAACCACCATTAGTTGAAATCTTTAATTACAAACATCCACCGTGATATATCAAAGTTCCACATGTATCAAAATTTGTCAAACTATGACAATTTTTTTATTTAGATTATAATGTGTTTTCACCCAAATGACTTACCAAATATAATAAAATGAATGACATTGCTCCCATGAAAACTCATATTGATGTTACCATGTTCGTTTGCTTGTAAAAAGAAAGTTAAAACTAACTAATATTGTTGCAACAAACCATTTTGATATAAATCATAGTCAGCAATTAAAGAAAAGAAAGGTTGCACCATTTGGGTCTATAATCACAACATTTTTTGGCTCAACACATTTTTACAAGCATGGTGATGAAGCACAACAACAATGTCTGGAAGATTTGGTCCTTTACATTTGCAAAGGATACAAGCCTCTATCAACATGCGAAAACATCTAACTATGGAGGTTAATTTTTTGCCAATGTCCTCATGTTAATTTTCCTTCTCATTCAAATCTTGTGGAACATGTGTTGTCTAAAATGGTCCAAACAATATTACAAATCATTACTTTCTAGAAGGTCCAACTTGACCAAAGTGGGTGAATGCAAAATTGAGTGTTTTAATATTGGGAGAAATTGCACTCCCTATAAGTCCATATAAAATTCTTTAAAATGATTCAAATGGACATGGTTGTTACTTTTTTAAATGTTGTCATTCTAATCTTTGAATAATACATGTTCAATCACATACAAACCTTCCCAAATCTATGTGAAAACCGGTAATTAATGTAGTAGATGTCATTTTTTAATTTGGAAGTCCTAAAAGGAAAACCCACAAAATATAGATGAATAATAACCCATGTAAAGCTTTCAAAAATATATTTTTTGAAACAAAGAAATTGAAAAACAAATAAAAATTATAACTCATATGGACTTATGAAAGTATGGTCAACTTTTAGTCATTCAAAAGTCCCTAACTATCAAATGGTTAAGATTTTCAAATAAAAGATTCCTCATATGAATTTATCATCTTATATTACATCATATTTTGAGTCCCAATGACAAATTTGGAATGTGAATCAATATAATTTTTTCCATCTTGTGATGGTCCATTTAAATGACTAGTCCATATTTTTTGACTTCAAAAGTCCATTACTACTAATAAATGTTTTGTATCAATAAATAACCACACATTTCTTTTCATAATGAAAATGTTAGAATAGATTCAAGTCCCAATTAGTAAATTTAAGGATATATTAATCATTATATGCATTTGAATAAATGATACCCAAGAAAAAAACATTATTTTGTCACAATAATGAGACATTCAATCTTGCATTCACCCAAGTGTTTGTTTTGACCAAAAGTGATGTCCATCTTGACTAGTGGGCTAGGGCATGAAATGCATGTGTTACTTTTTACTTATACATTTGACTAAAATGATAATTTTGACTAGGTATCAATTGATCATTTAGTCAAAAAGGACAAACAAAAAAAAGGTTAATCAAAACAACCATGCTTTAGTCAAATTGAACATACTAATTTAACATTAATTAGGTAGGCCTAGGTTTAAGGCTACCTACATACTTAACATACATAATTAATTAGCTTATTATAACTAGCCTACTAGCTTATAAATTAGGCTTAAGTTACCTACCTAACATAACTTGTAGTTTATTAATAAAATTTAAGTATTTACTACTTACTTAACTAAATAGTTTAAACTAGGCCTTATCAACCAACCAACCTACCTACCTACTTACTTACCCATTCACCCTACCCTACTTACTTAAAACACACCTATTTACCTTACTTACATACCTACTTTAACAACTAGCTAACCTACCTACCTACCTACATAACTTAACAACCTACCTACCTACCTATTTACCTACCCACGTATAGCTATTTACTTACCCTACCTACTTACCTACCTACTCACTGTACCCTAAATAATTAAAACATATCTATTCACCTTACTTACATACCTATCTTAAACAACTAGTTAGCCAACCTACCTACCTACCTACCTACCTATTTAATCACCGTAACAATCTCCCTACCCCCCTACATACTATAACAACCTACTTACATACCTACCTACTTACCTACCAACTTATACCTACCTACCTATACCTACTAATATACTAAACAACTAGAATTATATTTAGATTTACTAGATAACTACTAGTTATTACCTAGGTAACTAGGTAGGTCTATTAATTAAGTAACATATATTACCTAGCTACTACATACTAATTTTACTACCTAATATTTATTAATTCCTACTGAATAATACTTACTAAGTTTACATCTACACACAATTATAAATTTTGAAGGAAAAATATAAGTTGAATTTGTGAACACAATTCAATTTCAAGAGAGTTTTTTCACAAATCATTTAAAAAATTTACATTATTGTGCACATCAATGAATAGATCTTTGAAAGGTCTTGAAAAAATGTATTCATTTGTTTTATTTGAATATGACATAAAGAAAATGCATTTCAAAGTTTGAATGTCAAAAAAGATTTGAAATGGAACTTGTTAATAACAAAGTTTCACAAATCTCATCACAACATGGAGGTGTGGTGAGTTGATAGAAAAGTTGGTAAGTACACATGGCTAAAGAGGTCAAAGGTTCAACTCCCATTCCTTACATGCCTAGGGGACTATGTGAAGATGGTATACAACCCTAGGCTATGGAATGTATGACTACCCACCATGACCTAGGTGGGTAGTTAGCATCTACCTATGAACCTATTTTATAACCCACCTACCTACATTTAATCAAAAAATATGGTACGCATTTCAAAAATTTAAAAAATTACCCAATTAAATTGTTATTCAAAATTTTGTTGTTTAATTTGACTAGTCAAATAGCCCACCACTCAATTAGTCAAAAAGATCACCAGTTTAATCAGTCATGTAAAAAACAATTTGACCAAAATGACTAAGTGATTTTTTTTACTAGTGTCAAATAGGAATACTTTTTGGTCAAAAATTCAAGTAGAAAAAATCATGATTTGTAGTAGTGAAAAGACCATAGATTTACATGTGCTACCTAGTTTTGAAACTATGGTTTCTACAAGCTTTGATTTCTAGATGTCTAAAGGTGGGGTAAACACTTTTACATTAGTGATTAACTATTTGGATGAAAGTGGAATTCCATGACATCCTATTGTAGGATTGTTTGAAGTTCAAGAAACTAATGGTAGTGCCATGGCTTTGCAACTCCAAGGTTTGTTGGAAAATTTTGGACTAATCCACCATGTTTTTGCCTTCATGAAAGATTAAGGTAGAAATTTGGGATCCATGGCTACAAATTATGATTTATTATAATTGCAAGCCTCTAAAATTTTTGCAAGTGTATGAAGGTACTTGTTTTGGGCATGTCATATCTAAAGCTTGCTAATATGCAACAAATGAGGGCAAAAACACATTACAATGGTCAAAAAATGTAGTCAGAAATATTATTTTTCGAAATTGTATAATTTTCAACTTCCACCAAGCCAATATTAAAAGATTTGTTCATAAATTATATTAAAAATAAGGTAGTTCAATAGCCAAATAATGAAATTGTCAAAGGAAACTACATTTTTGGATTAATATTAAATGATAATATTTGTAAGAATTTATATGTTGTCACAATATATTGCAAAGTGCAAATATACTTTTAAAATGATTCAAATAATTGCAAAACTTAATGATGCACTTAGTCATATATTAAATATGAATTGATTGAACCATTTCAATTATAATTGAAAAGTTTATTCATGTGATTTCACAAAAAACATTTAGACAAGTTTTTCATTCAAACGAGCATAAGTGTGTTGAAAAAAAAATTTGTGGAAAAATTACTTTCATTTGAAAGATGACAAGAATTACATTGGAGGCCTTTGTATTAAAATCCATTTTATATGTTTATCAAAACACTAGACGAAATCAAAGAAAATTTGCCCCCAAAATATACCCAAATTTTTATTTTTTATTTTTGCTTAAAGTAGCCTTCTTGTAGTGTGCTTTCACTCATGATGATAAGGTTTTTGTGGGATTGACTTTGTTGAGTGTGAAAGATTCTCAAACTGCATTACAAAAAACAATTACATGGACAAAAAATTTGAGGAAAGGAAGGCATGAGTGGGAAAGGGCATGCATGGATAGTGGGTTGTGGCCTCGGAAGCTAAAAACTCCTATCAAAACAAGGTTTACTAGCAAGGTAATCATGTTTGAAAAAACTTTGGAATTCAAAGTGGCAATTTTGTTGTCTTATGACAAGCAAAAAAACATTGAGTTTATAGCAACAAGTTTCAAAAGCCCAAGTGTGGGCCATTGTTGAAGCTGTCATTATGTGTTTGAATCCAATGGTATCTACATGTGTGCTAAATTAATCTAGAAGACATTGGTTGCTATCTAATGCCTTGGTGATTATGATTGATTTGATTATGGGCATGGAATCTCAGCCAGATCCCTTTGTTGATGGGAGTGAAACATGTGATTAGTTTGAGGTTGAGTTCTAGATGTAAAGCAAAAACATGTGACAAGAGGAGGTGAAGGTGATCAAACACTTTATACAATTTTTGAAAACATTTGATTCTTACTAAGTTCATAATATGTTAACATTAATCTTGGATCCATACTACAAATCCTTATAGGTTGTTGATAATTATGTGGGGTGTGGGAATGCAATCCACCTTACATCTAAGTATGAAATTCATTTCACTTTTGATGATAATTTTTGAAAGGTTAAACCCTTATATCCAAGCATAGGTGGTTGTTTCAATTAATGGACTTCATGTTGAAGAAGATGAAACCGACATGTTTGGTGTTGGGGCATTTATGGAAAAAAATTCATGGGCATTGATTGCTAGGGAACTATTTCTATTTTGGAGGTTGGCTATATCTCCACCTATGTGTGTAGATCCATTTACTTGGTGGAAGATCCATGAAGGTCAATTTCCGAATGTTGGCATCCTTGCCAAACAAGTTCTTGGGATTCCAAGGTTTCAAATTGAGACTGAAAGAGTGTTTGGCCTAGTTGGTGTTTTAACAACTTCAAAGCATTGCCACTTATAAGTCCAAAATTTGGACTGGATTATTACTATCATCAAAAATTGGCCTAATGACTCGCACCTAAATTGCACACCCAATGTTGACCTGAAAGACAATTTGAAAGTTGAAATTGATTTAGCTAATTATGAGCTGATTGAAAAAGTTGCATACTTTGAGGAGTTGCAAGTTGATGAGGATTAGGTAATTCACTTAAACCTTAAACCAAAAAGAAATTATCTTTCTATTGTTCATGTCCAACTAACCAAATGACCTTTAATTTTTTAATTGATGACTTGCATTATAATGGGCAAAGTTCTATAATGAATTGGGGTTCAATTCCACTATAATTTTTTTTTATTTAATTTTTTTTTGGTATTGTTTACAAATGAACTAACATGTTCGACTTGTTAATTATAACTGCTATACATATATATAAGTTATTATGATTTTTAAAACTAACAAATACATATCCAACAATGAATTTAAATTTCATGAATGTATAAATTGTAATATAATTTTTTTTTGGTGGAATATCTAAATACAATTCCTAATACTAAAAGGAATTTTTCATTTTGTATTATTTATGTCTACAATACTAGAATTGGCCCACATTAGTTCAAATTAAACTCACGAGTTTTGATGAAAACTTTATAACATGGTTCCCATCATTTTGTAAAAATATGAAGACGATGTGTTGTTGACAAACTATCAGGCACCCACATTGCTACCATGGTAAAAATGTTAAAATCCATTCAAATCAATTATTAAAAAAATTACAAATATCCCATTTTTAGATTTAATAAGGGTAATTGAATTCAAATTTAACATTTGTTGGTTCACCTTGGCCGTACCTTCAAATAGTTTCGCTAGTCATAACAAACAATATGATAAAAGACTAATGTAGATTATGACATGAATTCCCATTTCTTTAGTAGGATTTTAATCATTGAACCTTCCCCCTCCCAAAGCAAGTATTTATTCCTATTAAACCATTGGAAAATTTGCTTATAGAACTTACATATTTTTATATTGCCTCTTGTTATAACATTAGTGTGTAACATTCTCCTTTTGATTTTCAAATTTTAACAATATGAAGATTTAAATGGCTAAAAGAAAAGAAAGGAAATCAATCATCAATTGTGTTTTTGCAACCTAATATGAACATTGGATGGAGAGTAGATGAACTAAGTAAAAGTACCCCAACTTTCGACATGTTATTTTCAATTCAAGGTGATGTGAACATGATTAATGAAATGGTTAAAGAAGGGAAGTGTTTCCTTCCTTTAAATAGTTAGGTTGGTTTATTGTGTTTCATTTGTTGTAGGTCCTTGCTAGCAATAGAGGAAGGTGCATTCAAGCTTTGGAGGCATTTGGTATATTGTCAACTTTTTTATGTCTGGTGTGTAATTTCAATCCTTATCCATTGTGGAGTTTTTCTTTGAAGGTGTGTGTGATGATTGGAAGATGGTGATTGGTGTAGAAGATTGATGATGACATGAATGATGTATAAGATGAGATTAAAAAAGATTGTTGCAGTTGGAATGGGCATCAACATGCATTAGAAAAGAGCTAAATGCATTGTTGTTTTTTTAGAGTTTTTATTCTTTGGTTATTGTTGTAACTAGAATGAATGTCTCTAAAGCAACTTAATGTTTTGGTGGACTTTGATTAGGTTTCATTACTTGTCTTCCATTGTATTTCAATACCTAAAAAAATCTACACAAATGTTCATCGCATCAACAAAGTATTTGTAATATAGTGGGGGAGAGGATTAGAAACTCTAGAGAATGTAGAACAAACTAAAGCTTTAGTTATTTATAGAAGAGAGAATGGAATGTGGAAAGGAAGTTTGGAATTTGTTATTGATTTGTCAAGGATCTATCACCAAGGGGTTGATTTTTGCTTGTTTATTGGGGACCAAAGTGAAAAGGGAGTGGGCTTATTTTAGTGCAATTTAGAAAGATAATATATTTGCATACTAAAATGTGAAATGTCAAAATGTATAATACCTTTGGGATTCTTAAAAGTTGGGTGTGAGTAATGGAATAAGGATGATTAGATGCTTGGAAGTTTGAACCTTTTGACCTATTTTCAAAAGGATTTTCTAAACATTTGAGAATGAATGTCAAAAATATTTGCTAAGTATAATGATCCTTGATGTTTTAGGAAAAAAATCCATGAGGGATTCAATCCCCAGTACCATTTTACCATTAACTTGTATTGGGCAAAAGCTAGATTAAAGTTGGAAACTAAAATATTATATTTGTAATGTTGATCATAATGAACATGGTTTTTAAATGTGAAATTGGTCAATGTAATTTTTTTATTTTCTTTTGATTGTGTGCAACAAGATCTCATGTTGACATTTTTTGTGTTATAATTCCACCATGCACAAATTCAACTCCCATCCTTTAGAGAATGCATAATGTTTTCTATCTTAATATGTTTTTTTCTTTTAGCACATTATTTAGCTTGATCTTTGGATTGGTTATTTACCGTGTTCCCAAGTTGAATTGTTGTGAGAATTGTTTTACAATATAAAGGAAGGGGTTTAAATTAACAAATTAATGTTGCACACTTGAACAATGCAAAAAAGTCAAATTTTTAAAGGAATTGATTTTTTGAGAGAAAAATGGGATGTTACCTATCTATAGATTGTTTCCATCATAAACTACGAAAACCCCAAACCTTCAAAATTATGGTTGTTTAGGGTTTAGGGTTTGTATAAGTTTGAGGGTTTAGGGTTTCATATGGAGTTCAATATGTTCACTAATGTTGGGTGGGTATTTGATTTTGATCTTTTACATTGAAATAGTATTAAAAAACCATTGATTTTAGTTCTTTGAAAATAATCAGAATAAAAAAACCATTGATTTCAATTATTTCAAAAACTTCAACAAATTAGTTTTTTATTAAATAACTAATAAATAACCATCAATTATGATGATAGTTATAATTTTTTTGAGAATAAAGTTATCTATCAACATTATTTCTTTAATTATATGAAAATTATAGCTATGAAACTTAAGAATCACCATGATAATTATCAAGGGTTTGTTCACATTTTCAACAACCACCCAAGATTAATGTCCACCCATAACATTAAAAACATTAGTGGATCATCATATAATCCTTCTACCCTTAAACACAAGTTAAAACAAATGCATTTCTCATATTATAATGCTTTAACCATTAATCACGTTAAAACAAAAACATGAAAGATGTTGAAGCCATGTAACATGGTCATATGATTTGATTGTAAAATGAAATTGATTGCAACTTAAAAAGTACATCTATGTCTTTAGCTATCACCCATGTGTTGGTTTGAAATCAACACAAAAAATTTACCCCAAAATCTTACATTAAGGTCAAATTCTCTTCCTTGTAAAAGCATTTGCACCATCACACAAAAAGATTCACTCTAAATGGGTGTGAATAAAAATGCATCCCCATCAACAACCCAACACAAAATAAAATTTGTCAAGTTTAAATTTTTTAAAAAATTAGCTATAAAAAGGAAGGTGATGATATGTTCACTTTAATATATTGCTTTCTACAACATTTAGATTATGACCACCACATTTTTTCCACATTTTGAGAAATTTTCTCATCTTGGCAAATAATCATCTTATTATCAAATTCAAAATTGTGTTATGAATAAGCAAGTTTAACAACACCTTTCAAAACTTTTGTGTTTTATACAAGATGTAAGTGTGCATGCAACAACCAATGTGTCCCATGTTGATGTGGTGAACTATAGAAAGAGGAAGCCTAGTTAAATGATATATATGAATTTTAAACATGAAAAATTTTGCAATTTTTTTTACTAAACCCTTTGTTAACTTGATTGATGGTGCTTGTTTTGCCAACATCATGATTGAGTTTCTTCTCCATAGCTTTGAAAATTTTGCAACAAAACTCAAACCTTTAGATTTAGATTTTTGTATAATGCATTCAACCAATATTTTTGGTGGATTTTCCTCTTATACTTATCATCTACACCCAATATTAGGATCAAATATAAAGTGAACGGAGGAGAAGTGTGCCTTTTATGCATTTTGTATGTATGAGTCAAGGCAAAACTTATTAAACAAATGGGATGTTTTGCTTTGTTCTTTTAGCATTTGTTTGATAGTTTATTCTTTCCAAAACTAAAACTTTCTTGCAAATGATGTTCACAAATATTTATTGCATGAAATATCACTCTTTTTAATAAACAAAACATTGCCCATAGTGTTCAACAATGAATTTGCATTTATAATTGCAAGTAGTGAGTTTTCAAAAATAAGTCATGCTTGTTTGCTTTAAGCACCTATCATGAACATCAAAACTATCAAGACAACAAGAATTCCTAAGGACATGAACCGACCATGACAAAAATAGGACTAATTTTAAGTCCAAACATGAAACATAAAATGTGCAAGATGTAAATTCAAACATAACTTTATTATGAAACATGAAAAAAAATGAAAACACGGATTATGGTGTAAGATCATATTCAAAATTGGTGTTGAACAAACTAAAAGTAACACAAGGATAACTACCTCCATTTATACATTGCTAGGGACCTAGCTCAAAAAATAATTTCAAAATTTTTCAAAAGATCTCAAAAATCTTACCCTATGTCAAATTCAAGAGATCTCAAAATATTTCAAAAAATCTTTTGGGAAAAGTTTCTAATTCCATTATGAATGTACAATAAACGAGAAGATGAAAGGTGGATGTTGATGGATGAACTTCATCCATTATGATGATGTCAACAATGATGTTGGTGATGATGTTCATGATGATGCTAAAAATGTTGCTAACAATGCTATTGGTAATGATGTTTGGGATATCATATGTATAAGAAAAGGGTTAGTCTACAAGGTGTTAGGTTGTTCAAGGGCATGGCAATAGGGCAATGGCCTTGAAACCCAAACCCAAGAACAATAGAACAATGATGTAACCTACCCTTCCTCAACATGTGATGACATTGTTGGTGAGTGTTTATCATTGTGAAACATCTCCAGGCATATGGCAAGCCTTTTCATTTGTTTGGTGAAAGTGTACTAAAATGTGAACTCCCACCATACCAATGGATTTGCCCTACATGTGAGCTTTGGTTATTACAATAGGTAATGCCATTACACTCCAACCCTTGGGTTCTACCCTTAGTTCAGTAAAAGTAATGCCATGTTGACGAGGCATTACCCTACACAAAAAATTAACATAATTTGAATCTACCACCTTGAAATTATCTTATAGATTTGTAAAATGCCTTGTAAAGTTGCAAACAAGATTATATTCCATTAAAGTTGTTTCATATCCAAAAGAAAAATTAAGTTAAGTTTCTATGTTTTAAAAATTGTGTTAAAAATCATGCGGGGTCATTATTTGTGTTAAGAAAAGGTATTGTTGGGGATATTATGTGAAGGAGCTTTAATTTCCCAACTTATTATTATTTAAATTTATAATATCCAATATGTATTTAAATGACCATAAACTCAATTTTAATAATATATTTGAATTGAATTTTGGCACCATATATTTTGTTTGAATTTCAATTTTAGTTGGAGGCATGAAAAGTGATGAAGGAGGGTGGTTGTGCACGATTAAATAAACATGATGCATGAAAAAATTCAATTTAATTTTAGAAACACATCAATAGACATTTTAGTACTAAATCACATTTTAGATGATGAAGGCCATTGTTTTCATTCAAAAATTCATTACAAATAATGGAAATTTGATTTATTTGCATGCATAAAAATACACAAAAAAAGAGATGAAATTTGGCTTTCACAATCAAATCGAATGAGGTGTGCATTGAAACCCAAGTAAGTGAATTATTAAGTAATAACATTCGAAACTTTATCAACTCCTTGTCAACCAAGTAAGTACCACCTCATTAATGTTACCTCCTTTATTTTGAACCTTCAATATCCATCATATACATCCTATTAATTGAACCTACTAGCAATTAATACTTATTATAAGTACATATGCTATATTTTTGATAAAATAAATATGAATTACAAAAAAAAATGTCCCCCAAATATTATAAACACATTATTGTATGTAAAATTTGATGTCATTATGTGCACATCTTTTTAACCTTGCTCAAATCCTTTATTTGTAGTTGCTTTAATTTAATCAAATTAAAGTTTGTTTAATTTCCAATGGTGGTGGAAGTTCATTATAGTGACAAATGATACATTCTTCTTCATTTCAACATCAAGGACTTTTTTGGAGGAATTTCCAAAATTTTCACACTAGTTTCTTAATTTTCTTTTTGAGATCAAATTTGAAAATTTCTAATCTTATGCCTTCTTTGAAAATATTGATCCACTATTCATCAAATAATTTCACCACATGGTCATTCTCAAACATTACTTTGACATCTTATTTTTTATTGACACAATAATTTCATTATTTGAATGTCACACCATGGAATCATCTCCTTCAAAGTGGAACAAATTAATTAAACAATATGTTCTTGGGGCTTGAAACAAAGCTACATGTCATTGATATGTTTAGAGGAAGTGAACTACTTGCGATCTTGTCATTTGGAGAAAAAATGTTTCCATTTTGGTTTATGTGCTTGGTGTGAATCCATGCCAAAAACTAAGACATGATTTCCAAGTGATTTTTGTATCAATGTATGACAAAGACTATTGGAGATGGTGGAACCAATGGAAATGGTAGAATGCATAACATGACACTATTATTAATAGTTTTAACTAGATAAATTGATTCATTTCAAAATGTGAGTTTGGATGTAGTCTAGCTTCCTTAATTTCCTTTCATCACCCTTTTTATCTATTTCCACAATATTGTTTTCCGAACACTTTTCATTTCTTTCCATGCACACACAAATATAGCTTAATGTGATGAAATCCAAACAAGCAAGGTACTTGGATGAAATGTCCAATTTTGAAGGAGAAGGGAGTACACATGTTGATGAAAAAATTGGGATCATAAATGGTAAATGTTGTGAATAATATCAAAGATTCATATTTAAAATCACGATGCCTTGGTTATTTTGACTATGTTTGTTGATGAAATTACAATTGCCATTATTTACATTGTTCATTACAAGTTTAGTTTTTTTTCTTCTTTTGGCATATATGTGATTAAGTTTAAAATTCTAGCTTCCCTCCATGTGCACATGCATATTTCATGTTTAGAAAGAGGAGGCATGCAATGTACACCTTGCAACCAAAAATTAATGTATTTCATCATCCATGTGATTCCATCCTTTATAATTGAATGGTGAACTATTTAATGAACTTTAACATATTAAGGAATGGGCATTTTAATTTCTAAACTATTACGTACCTTGTTCAAAATTGCTTGTGCAAACCTAAACTTAAAATGGTGATCCAAATTTTTTTCACCCATGCTTCAAGAATCACCGTGAGAAGCCTAATGAAACACCATTTTTTTTCTTTGAATCAAGATTAGAACCCCACTTACTTTTGATACAAAGCTTGAAACAAATTTTTTTGCTCTTAACACCCAAGGTAAAGGCTAAATCAAATGAGCCTTAGAACTTGATTTTACATAACGTATATGAATTTTTTTGGAGATGTACAACATTCTCACATGGATTGGATTAATGTTGAGTGGGTATCATATTTTAAAGGGACTAATAATGTCCTTTTATTTAAAATTTTGAAAGATTTCTACTAAGTCAAACCCTTGTAGGTTGAAAAAAAATCATATTATATACCAAGCTAGTATGAATACCTTGGATATTGGAAAAAAACACTTGGTAATACCAATAGTTGTGATTTTCAAAATGTGATAGCAACCAATAACAATATTGATATGTTATTTCATGAGGACATTTACCTTCATTGAAACGGTAGATTGCATTTTGATAAAATTTTGCAGTTTTTTTTTTTTGGGTGGGGGAAATGAAAAAAAATTATATACATAAAAATCAAACAAAAAATGCATTTCTTGAGTTTCAATCTTAGTCTTTCAAATGTATTCAACTATAGTATAATATTAAAAGTCATCAACACAACAATAGTCTTCTTCTAACAAGCTTCTTAGTTACAAACAAAAAAGAATTCACTAGGGTCTTCCTTCCACTTGCGCATTCAATAATCAAAGGCCATAAAGAAATATGAAACGTTAATTTTTGAAATCTTAAGTTCTTTATTGATATTAGGTAGCATTGTTAATGGGAAAGGGAAATATTGTTTTCAATTGGTATATTCAAAAGACATGTACTAATTTTGGTTTATTGATAACAAGACAAGTATGCCTCACATAACTCAACACCCACAAACACATGCTCCTATTTATAACCCATTTTGGGTTTCATTGGATGAACCTTAGTGGCCAACCCCAACCCCCTTCCCTTGGTATAACTAATCCCACCTACTTACACACTAATATGCCCAACTACCTTTTTACATCTCATGTTTCCCTCTCATATCACCTCCTTCCCTTTCCCCCATTTTTTCTTCTCTTTGTTCAAGCTCACAAAAGGAGCTTGTGGAGGGAGTTCAAGCTTGTTGAAAAAATACAAGGAATTTTGTTCCTCTCATCTCCTTCCTTTTTCTCGTTTTTCCCCTCTTTTTTTCCTTTTTTATACATCTTGTTGATACAAGGGGTTAAGTTGCTTGTGGCAACCTTTGTGGTTATCATATATATTTTTACTACCACATGGAATTGAACTCGTACCATTTTTTGTGTTTTTTTCTTTTATTCTTTCCTTTCCCTTGTGGAGGCAACCTTAATGGTTGTCATCCATTTTATTTTTTCTCCTTGCATTATTTTCCCCTCTCTTTCCTTTGTTCTTTTCTCTCTACCTCCTTTCCCTCATGGTGGTGAATAACCTCAAAGGTGGCCATCTTCTTCTCTTCCTACTATGGGGAGTCTCAACACCCCCACAACATTACTTTTTGTTCAACATTTCTCTATTTCTCTCCTCTCCTTCCCTTTCCCCTCTTTCTCTTTCCTTTCCTTTATGGCAAAGCCCTTCATGCTCATCATCTTCTTTTCTTACTTTTTTTAGTTATTTTTTGGTGTTTTCTTTGTTGTATTTTTTGAGTTTTGTAGGGCATGAGTGACGTGTTTTGTTGTTTTTGGGGTTATTTCCATTATTTCACAACATTTTTGTATAGTTTGAAGTCCAATTATTTGGGGGTTGATCATCTTTTATGTACCTCAAGTGTATGTATTGCAATGTGCCTTTGGGCACCTTTTCAATACCTACATTCGAAATTGACCTTTTATTATCATTGAAGGCTAGAAAGTTAGCTCAAATAAAATCAAATCAAAAAAAAAATTTCAATACCCACGTTTTGTGATGCCAAGTACATCTAGTCTTTTTTGGGGTTTGTAAGTTTAATTCATGGTTAGTCTATAAGAGGCAATAGTAGGCAAGTAAGTGGGTCAACGTGAGAGAGGGTCATGTCAATGGGTAATAAGTAGCTTGGTGAGGAAATATAAGTACCTATTTTTCTCGGTGTAATACTTTCATCTTTTCATGGCATCATCACCTATTTGGTGAGTAGGTATATAGATGCAAGTAGGTTGCTTCAAGTAGTAGGTAGGCAATAAGTTATTATGTAAGTCAAAAAACATTTGCCTCTTAGTTGGTAGATAAGGGGAGAAATGAGGTTAATAAGTAAGAGGAGACAAAAATTAGTATTAAATAGGGTAAGAATGCTAGCCACGAATGGTTGATAGGGGAACCCAATGGAAAAATATCTCAATCCAATCACCATCAATCCAAACTAATGTATTTGTGGGTTTTAGTTCACTTTGGCTAACCATTATGAATCTCTATAGCAAGATTTCATTCAAGAATTTTCCTTTCTTTTCTTTTCTTTTTTCAATTTTGTGGCTTCCAAAGTTTTGCACCTTTTTCATTTAAAAATAAATTGTTTTCAAATGTACCCTTAAGATGAAAATTTCCAATTTTGTTCAATTTTTTTGTCACCATAATATAAAATTTTGCCCAAAAAAAGGAAGCTAAGACTTCCAATGATATTCTTAGCCAACATTGGACTTCACCAATATAACCAATTCCACATAGGAATGTAAGAACTTGTTAAGGTTAGTAGGAGCTATTAAGGTGATGATGAAGTCAAATTTGCTTATAACCACTGTTTGTTCAGAGTAATATAGTAATTTAATTTATTTCATGGATTATCATTGTAAACGCCTCATCATAAGACAAAAATGGCTTTTCTTGGAAATTTAAATCAATGAAACGAACATTTAAAAAAATTAAAAATCTAGGCCATGTAGCTATGGTCATAGGCTCCAAATGGCATGTTAATGGGGAAGTCAATTTAAAATAGGCATAATGATTAGTCCGTCACAATTTGGTGATTTACCTATCTAATGCATCAAATAGTAAATTAATAATTTTTCAATCTGACCAATTGTATCTTAAAGATTCCAAGAAGCATTTAGGGGCCAAATTGAACCACAAGTGGAATTGGTAGACCACCAACCAATTCTAAGGTCAATTTTTTGATATAACCAAAGTGCCGATCATGCATAGGAAGATTTATCCAAATTTGACTAAAACTGAACTAAGATATGAACATAAAAAAAGGATTAGGGTACCTACTAAAACTAAATAGAGAAATTTGAAAAATAGAGATTCCAAGGCTATGTTGGAGACAGAAGGGAATGGGCTATTGGTGATGTGAGAGAAAAAATAGTAAGTAATTAGTATCTACAAACATTTAAAGTAACAACGAGTTAAATGCAACATCAAGTTTGAAACATTTGCAATACAATGCCCAACATGAAAAAAAATACAAATTTTTTTTATTGTACCTGCACAATGATTAATGTTGTAAATATCTTTTTTACATAATAATTTCAAAGAAAAACATGTGATGTAATGGTTAGAATCCTCCCTTTAACCCAAAGGTTCAAGGTTCAATATTTTTCCCAATTGTTTTTTCCAACAAACAAAATGGATGAAAACATCCATAGAACAATTAAATAATTTTTAAAAATTAGTTGCTTGCCTTTAGGAAGTAATTTCCTTGGGGAAAAGAAGATTAAGTGCGAGTCCCAAGCAAATTCCCAGTGGAATAAAAAAAGTTTTCCAATGAAAAAACTTCCTTGAAGAACAATGAATTTTCTTTAGGTAAGGGCCCAAGTTCTTTAGGAAGAAAAGCACCTTCCCCGGGGAACAATGTACTTTCCCTTGGGAGAGGCCCAAGTTCTTCAAGAAAACATATGTTCCAAATAATTTTGCATTCACAACTATTTCATGTTTGTTTTTATATAATCTTGTGACCTATCATTGGAAAGGTTTCGAGGAAAGTTACAACTTTATAGTTGGAAACATTTCAATTAGAATTCATATGAAAAAGTTATGTTCAAACAAAATTTCAAAGACATTTGTTCCTCGGGGAACATGGCTACTCCCCTAAGCAACTTAAGCCCTTGCTCCCCCTTGGGCACATGGTTGTTCCTCGGGGCAATTTAAACTCCTTTTTCACGGGGACATGATTGTTCCTTAGGGGAAAAAAAGGTCCCTTGTGCAATTTCAGCTCCTTCTCTAGGGGGACATGATTACTCCCTAGGGAAAAATGTAACTTCCTTGAGGAACAATGAACCTTCCTTGGGGAAAGGCCCAAGTTTTTCAAAGAAACATAAGTTCTGAATTTTTTGCAATTATAGTCATCTCATGTTCATTTTTATATAAACTTGTGACATATCATTGGAGAGGTACATAAAAAAATTACAATTTTGTAGTTGGAAGCATTTCAATCAAAGCTCATATGCAAAAGTTATGAACACACAAAATTTTATACATATTTGCTCCCAAAGGAACATGGTTGCTCTTTGGGGCAACTTAGGTCCATTTCTCTTTGGGGCGATCCATGTGCATGGGGGAACAATTTAAATTGTGTTTTCATGGGGAACAACCATGTTCCCTAGGGAACAAATGTGTTTGAAACTTTGTGTGATCATATTTTTTTGCATATGAGCTTTGATTGAAATGCTTCCAACTACAAAGTTGTAGCTCTCTTCCAAACCTTTCCAATGGTAGGTCGCAAGTTTATATAAAAATGAACATGAGATGACTATCATTATAAAAATATTCGGAACATATGTTCCCTAAGGAACTTGGGCCTTTCTTCGGGGAAAGTTCATTGTTCTCCGGGTAAGTTGTTTTTTTTCCTTGGGGAACAATCATGTCCCCGGGGAGGAGTTTAAGTTGCCCCATGAAGCAATTTAAACCTTCTTTTCCCTATGGAATAATCATGTTTTTGGGGAAAATGAACTAAAGTTGCCTCAAGGAAAAATTTAATTTTTTTTTCTAGGAACATTCATATCCATAGGGAGAAGGAGCATAAGTTGCCTTGGGAAAAAAAAATAATAATAATTCCCTAAGAAACAATCATGTTCCCAAGGAGGAGCTTAAGTTGCCATGGGGAACAACTTAAACCCATTTGGGTTTATCATTTTGTTTGTGAATGAAAAAGAGAATTCAAGAAAAGGTCAAAACCTAGAACCTTTGGTCTATAAGGGGTATTCTAACCATTGCATTAATTTTTTTCCTTTGAAAATAATGTAAGAAAAAAAAACCATTAACCATTTTGTGAGTACAATATATTAAAAATTTAAATCTTTTTTCCTGTTGGGCACTATACTAGATTGCACTGTAATTGTGTCGAACCCAGTGCTACATTTAATTCGTAGCGACTATTTAGTGTTTTCCTATCATTTGAAAATTCATCAAAAACTACAAATGATCACCAAAAGCTGATGATACCCACCAATTATCCATATGGACCAGCTATTGTGAGTAACCCACCTGGCGTTAGTGTTCGTTGTATTAATCAATTGGGGGTGGGGAGGGTTTAGGGTTGGGTGTTCAAAGTGATTTTTTTTGAGGGTGATGGGCCTCTCTCACAAAGCACTCACATTATGTAGTAGTACAAACAGGTTTGGGCAAGGAGAGTACACACTATAACATATAGTGTGGTGCTATTGGGAACAGCTTGGGGAACACACAAGAACTTAGAGAAATCACTCCTTGCC
>Ga0116229_10004574_pt1 | contig 22668 bp, 15 predicted proteins | sample S1TSphgellanicum_3_FD_87313 | JGI IMG/M metagenome (GOLD analysis project Ga0116229, IMG submission 87313) | Host-associated microbial communities from peat moss isolated from Minnesota, USA - S1T2_Fc - Sphagnum magellanicum MG | ecosystem: Host-associated > Plants > Peat moss > Unclassified...
CGAACCAACCCCAAAATTTTTTTTTTTCTGGGCTTTCACAAAAACCGTCCTATAAAAAAACCGGAAAGAAAATTAAAACCACCCCTTAAACGAAAAAAAAAATAACAAAAAAAAAAAAAAAGGTAGTCTTGGTCAAAACAAAAAAAAAAAAAAGATTTTGGGCTGTCCAAGGCCTAAATATATATTTTTTGGTCTACCAAATCTTTTGCCTCAAAAAATCAGACTGCCCTTGATTTCTTTTTTCTTTGGAGTGTCAGTTACATCTGGGGAAGCGTTTCAAAAAATCAGATTGCCCCTGATTTTTTTTTTCTCTGGAGTCAGTTACATATGGGGAAGTTACATTTGGGGAAGCACCACAGGGAATGGGCGGTGACTGGAAGAATTTTCCAGGCACTACCCACACGGACAGACAGACACCACTGTTGCTTTAATATATAAAATATTCCTTTTATCAACCATGGTATCTACATGTATGAATTGATTTAAAGAAAATGAACATAATACAAAAATTCATATATTAAGAAATGACATCATGTTTATTTTTATCATATATGCTTGGTTGCTATACATGATGTGATTTTGTGTTTATCTATAGGAATTTCATATACCATAATACATAAAAAAATTTGACACTAATTAAATTATTTTTTGGAAATGTCAAATTTTTCAATAAAAATGTTTGAATGCCAAATTTTAAAGAAATTACAAAGGAGGGAAAAAAATTGGTCTCATTAGAATGAGGAGACTTATCAAACGAATTGCTAATATTTTTGTTGAAATTCCATAAATTATTTTATTTACTACCATAGTGGATTTTGAAAAAATAAAATATTTATTCAACATTTAAATGTTGAACCTGAAAAGGAATTATAATCAAACTTTCAATAGCTTGAAGTTGGATACAATAATAACCAATTTGAGCTTAGAATAATAGTTGATGCCTAAGTATTTGTTTATTAAGAATCAACTATTATTCTAACCTCAAATTACTAAGACTATTATTTTACTAAATAAATACTTGAGTTGGGTAAACTTCAAACACAAACCACATCCGTTCATGGAGCTAAGTAGATCTCTTTATCGCATTCAAGACCTCCTTTTGGTTTTGGACAACTCCCTCAGGCACCATCCCTTCAATACATGAAGTACTAGTTGGTGAATGGAAACCCATGGAAGCCGACATAGAAGCCAGTAGAAAACCAGGATTCGGGGTCACGATCGACATCATCAACGGAGCCATCGAGTGTGGGACGGTCACTCCCCAGGCACAAAACCGAATCCTTTATTTCAAAGAGTTTTGTAAATTCCTCAATGTTTCAACCGGTCCTAATCTTAGTTGTGCCCATATGCAGCCTTGGAACTAATGGGGGTTTTTTTTTCTCCATTTGTGTGAATTTCTCACAAACTTGGAAACATTATACTTTGCTGATTCACTTGTAAATGACCATCTTTGTCACAACTACTCATAAAGCACCACAAAAATACTCTGAAATGGAGGCTCTAAAAATACGCAGGACACCTCCCAAAACATCAAAACGCCCTCCGAAATTTTTTTAAAAAAAAACACAGAAGGCACACTGATGTCAACTAGATGTCAGGTTCCAACCGGCAGAATTTGCGGAGAGGAATGCAGCATGTTACACACACATGGCCTTGAAAAGTGTAAGCTCAATTTTCTTTGCAATACATTCCATTAGTTTCCAAAAGAAGAAAAAGTGTAAGATCATTCAAATTCACACACACACACACACACATGCAAACATTTTTTTTCCTCTCATTTTGGTGAAGGTTCAACAAAACTTAAGATCACTTAAACAATAAGAAAGTCAATTTACCCAATTTACAAGGGAATGCAAAATACAAAAATTGGTGAAAACCCCCAAGCTTCTTCTTGCTTCAGACCAATCCATCCATTCTAGAGCAAGTATCCAATAATCGATCTAATCTTATAATTTGGTGGAAAATTATATCTGCTAATTTTTGCAAAAAAAGAAGTAATAAAAAAATTCTGTAAAAGGTCTTATTATTATGTTAGAGGTTCAGAGTCAACATAACCTACCAAAGAAGCTGCCTAAATTTATTGTTGAATTTTCATCAAAGAAAATTATTTTCAAAGTTAATTTTGAAAAATAAAATTATTTGGCACACTAAGGTATTGTGGTATCTAGTATATATCCAAGTACCTAGGCTGGTTCAGCATCAAGGCACTTAATTATTAGATTTTTTTTTTGGGGTCAGATATGCTTGGCAATAAAACTAAAAGTGTTTTATAATTTGCCGTTATAACTAAAAGTAATGAAGTTATTGTGCTTGAAAGCTTCATTTGGGATTATTTGCATGGCAAGCATTCACTTTTCAAAAATTTCAACAATTTTGAAAATTTATTAATTAGTCTGTAACCGGGCTAGATGTTTTAAAAAACGGGGAATTTGTGGTAGAATATTCTTTTTTGAATTTATTTATTTATTTATTTAGGCTAAAATGGCAAAACGTTTTTGAAAAAAATCATTGCTCCAAGGGCATTAACTGGTGTAAAGCTTGGCTGTCTGATCAAGGGAGATATGTGTAAGGGGAACTTTTGATGGTGGGTAGAAGGTACCCACGAGCCTGGATTTCCCCAAATTACACTGCGGTTTTCAGCAGAGGTTGTTCTGAGTCAGAAACAAACAGCCAAAAATAATCTTCAATGAAAGAAATCTCTACAACTGAGAGTAAGTACCTTTCTCTACATAACATTCAATATCTGTATGTTATATTGAAATTGGAAGACCAAAATGCGAGTAGGTGGGAAAGGACTAGGTGGGGAAGGTGGGGACAACCCACTCATGTACAATTGAGTGTGGTGTTGGGGAGGGCATGGAGTTCATGTGTTACAAAATAAAAGGGTAGCCTACTACTCGTGCTCCACGAGCTTCTCCAATCCTTTAACATGACACACCCAACTTCCGGAGTTGCATTCCCACCTACACGAAGATATGTACACAAGCACATTGTGATCCTTCTTATTATGCTTCCAACTCCAACCACCCCAAAATTCACACGAGCTTCTACACCCTGTAGAGCATACCTTCACTCCTACACCAACAACACCTTCACCCATACCTACACCTTCTTGGGGTGAGGCATTTAAGTACAGAGGAGAAGTGCTTATTCTAAGGGCATCTCCACCCCCTCACTTGGCAAACACCCCTTTTCATTAAATCTTGCAGCAGGATAGCGCAAATCCTGTTGCTCTTCCCCGTCCATATGCAGTGGTCATTTTCACCCCTTTACAAGATTTTTTCTACTATGGATTTGGACAGTGACTATTACTGCCATAGGACCTAAAACCCTCACCGATTACATGAAGCATATTTCATAATGGCATTTTGAAAGAAACGGAAGTAACTTCCCCTACCTCTGGCCATCCCCAAAGCCACGTTGATGGCAAGCTTCCAACAAGGTCCCTTGATGACTTGTTTGTTTCTTTTTGGGTTTGCATAAATGATCCGTGGTCATGGGCAAGAAGCTTGAAAAAACGACAAAACTAGAAGAGGTTCCACATAACAACAACTCACCTCAATATGGTAGCGGCTTGAAGTCTCTGTAATGAATTTTATGATAATCAGTATAAATTCTATATATAATGAAACTTGCAATAGCTTGAAGTAGGCTAAAATAATAGTCAATTTGAGGTTAGAATAATAATTGATGCTTAATTATTTGCTTATCAGGCATCAACTATTATTCTATTGTCAAATTAAACCTGAAGACTATTATTTTACTAAATAAATGCTTGAGTTGAGTAAACTTGAAACACAAACCGACATTGATGATGATGATGATGAAACCCTGGTAAACTTCTATATTAGTTGAGACAAGTAGATCTCAATGGGTATTGGCATGACTACGATGATCCTCTTCCATCCACACCTTTTCTTGATGATGAGATGCTCTGATCTTCTTCTGCTCTTCTTCTGGTGCTGTTGTCAGTTTCTGCTTCACCCTCTGAATTTGCACAATAAAAGGTGTGTTTCCACGTTACTATGTCCCCACAATTCATACCCCTACCATTAGCCTGGGTGAAGGGGCTCTTATTTATGAATACCAAGTTACTTGGCAATCATCTTCTTTCTCTTTGGTTCTTTTCTTTTTTTGGGACAAATCTTTGTCACTTGGTGACCCAAAAAGAAAAGAAAAGAAAAGAAAAGAGTGAGACTCCTACAAAGGATTTTTTGGGGAAAAAAAAAATGACCCAAAATATATTAGCATATATTCATACACTAAGTTTCAGCATGTGGCCAAAACATTGTAAGAGTTTTGCATGTTTATAATGTCCTCTCTGACCTGTAGCTGAATATGGTGAAGTCCCTCTGTGAATGATTGATTACCAACCCACCTACCTCACAAAATTGGACAAGAATAAAATCCTTGGTTCTCTTGATGATGAGATGAGCTCTGTATGATTGCAGCAACACATATAGATAGAAGCTAAACTTGATGTACTTGTTGCAATTTGTATCATTGGCTACTACACAATGCAAATTGCTCACATTAATCTGGATTAAGTACTAATTGCAATAGTAGTAATTTTGAGCTATTCAGATTGGGGTTGGTGGAACAAATTATGTGTCAAAGCTGCCATGTACTTAAAAGTCTGTAGTACTTCCTTCCTAGAATTATGTACAGGCCATTTTTACTGGTGCTGGTGGGAGATGCTCTTATATTCTTCCCTTGGTACAGTCATTGCATTGTATTTGCTGCTTTGCAGTCTGCCCAGTTTCTTTGAATCCACAAATAACAACCACCGAATTCCCATCCAGCGAAACTTCAAGTTTTCTGCTCTTTTCTCTGCTGGGTGGTTTCAAGACCAACACTAGATCTTGGAGCAAGTTTCAAACATTTCTTTTTTTGTCGAGATCTTTGCTTTTTTTTTGTCGTAGAGACGTTTCCTTTTGTTGTAGAGATTTTTGCATTTTGCTTTTTGTTTTAGAGACTTTTTGTTTTTGCTTTTTTATTGGAGAGATTCTTGGTTTTTGGTTGTTGCTGCGGCTGTGGTGATCCCAGTTCTAATGTGGTTGTAATCAAGATCCTAGTTTTCTATATTTTGTGGTGGTTGCAATCAAATCTGATCCTGCCCCAGTGTGCCATTTCTTCTGAAGAGGAAAAAGGAAGAAAGAAAGAAAGAAAGAAAGAAAGAAAGAAAAGGCTTAGTCTGATTGTGTATCTCAAGGTTCTTCTGATCATCATCAGTGCAAGTTTCTTGTGATCATCTGTTGGAGATCCAGGAATGCTTTTTGTTTTGTGAGTCTTTTATTGGATTCCAAGTTCTTGTTGTCATGATGATGAAGATGATGATGAGCAGGAGATTGCTGCTCTAGTAGCGGTGGAGCACTTGAGAGCTTCAGCAACTGTCAGAAATTTTTCTTCACTGAAAGATTTAGATCCGTGGATGTCTGTGTCTTTTGCCCTGTGAGCCAGTTCTTTGAGTTTTAGAACTTTTTGTGGGTCTTTTGGGTTTGACAGTATTGCCAAAGCTTCAGACCTCGAGGTTGCTGTTTTGGGGAGATCTCTGGGTTTTTGAGCTTTTTGTGGGTGTTTTGGGTGTCACAGTATTGCCACAGCTTTCAGAGCTTGAGATTGCTGTTTTGGGATCTTTGGGTTTATTGAGCTGTTTGTAGGTGTTTCTGGGTTTGTCAGTATTGGCGAATCTTTCAGTTTTGGGTTTTCTGAACTTTGGTGTGTGTACTTTGGGTTTGACAATACTGGCAAAGCTTCAGTTTTGGGTTTTCTGAGCTTTTTGTGGGTGGATTTCTTGTTGTTTTGTTGGGGTAGAAAATGGGAAAGGTAAGGCAACTGGAGGAGGAGGAGGAGCAGGAACGGAATGGACAGTACAGCTTTGATAGAGCCCTCCTTCATGCCATCATACTTCCATATCCAGCCAGGGGTCACAGCATTCCACTACTCCATTTCGCAAAACATTTACACTCGCTGGGTGTCACAGTCACATACGTGAATGTCTTCAACCATCTCTCAAAAGACGTTTTCGACATGCTGGACATCAATGCCACTGAAGAAGCTGATGAAGAAGAAGAAGAAGAAGATGATCAGGATCACAGCAACGGCAACAGGAGCAAGAGCAGCAGAAGAAGCATACGCGTGGTGCAGCTTGGAGTTCCACCGGTGCAGACAAAGGCGGTCAAGAATTTGCCGTATGTCCGAGAAGTGGACACTCTTGTGGAAGCCACAGAAGAGATGATGGAGAAGCTGTTTGCTGAGAATCAAGCTGCTCCTCCTGCTTGTCTCGTCAGCGACATGTTCCTTGGCTGGACACAGGCAAGCAAAAAAGCTCTTTCCACTCTACACTCTCCCACACGCGTCACCCCCATCCACACTGCGAAGATACCCGCAGGATATCATCTTGGGCACACGCCCATTCACCGGCTGGTTCTCAGAGAATTCGAAGAACCGGGTTCGAGACATGTAGCTACCGTTCTCTTCCATGTTTTTCTTTAAGAAAGTCAAAGAACCGGACAGAGAAATGACGGTTCTTTGATGAAGAACACCCATTCTTTCGAAGCTTTTGAAATAACCAGAACCAGTGGTTCTTTTTATTCTGGAATACTTAAAGAACCGGAACCGGCGATTCTTTGAAGAATTCAAAGAACCTGCCCGACACTGCTCCATTCCCACACAGCTGCAGCTCCACTAGTGTCGGGCAGGTGCCCGTTTTGGAGGGTTAGAATCACATGTTCTGATTCTTTTAGTAGAAATTGAACTTGAATTGGGTCTAATTCTTGGAATCAGGTTTGGAACTGGACCTGCAGTTTCGTTTTTTTCAAAGAACTGGAACAAAAACAAAATCCAAACTGGAACTGGGTTCTTGGGTTTTTTCAGAACCAGATCTGGAATTTTGGGAAAAGTATAAGGGCTACGACCGGGGCTAATTTGCAGTTGAACTGCCAGTTTTGGTCCAAGAACCGGACCGGAACCGGGTCCGATTTTTAGAACCAGAACCAGAACTGGGGGATTTTTTTTTGTATGTTTGAAGAATTGGACTTGAAACTGGAACCAGGATTTTGTTCCATAAGAACCCGACCCAGAACAGCTCAAATTTCGTTGTTGGAACTCGAACTAGAATCCAAACTGTATGAGAAGGGCCTGAGCCCTTCCATGATTTGAGATCTGTTCCCCAGGCCGGTAGGCCAAGGGTACAGATCGAAAATCATGGAAGGGTGTGTACTCAAGTCCCTCGCTGGCTGGTACGGGCCAAGATCCCAGTATAGCCTGGCTGGTACCTTCCACCGCAGAAGATCCCGCTTGCCGAAAAGGTTTCTTCAGGCAGTTAAGGGAGCTGAAAATACAAAGGATAAATCCAGGCAGTGGTTTACGAATTTAGAAGGGGGCTTACCGACTTGTTACTTCACGTTTGCTTTGTAGCCATATTTGGCTAAACCTTCTCACGGATGATCTTCACTTTTTCTACATCTTCTCGTATGCATGAAACCTAGCCTCTTTGTTTACAAACAAATACTCCTGACAAAACAGTGTAGACTGTGTTCCTTTGCCTATTCTTGCAGCTGGTAGCGAACAAGTTCAACATTCCGAGATGGGTTTTGTTCGCATCGCCATGCACAGCTTTGGCCACATTCCTGCACATCCCGGAGCTTGTGATACAAGGACACTTACCTCACATAGAGCCTTCCAAAGACAACTTCCTGGTGCACGATATTCCTGGAGTTCCACCCACGCGTATAATCGATCTGCCTTCTCCGATTATGGACCACACTCACTACGAGTACGATTTCTACTTGCGGAACGCCGCGCAGATGCACGAAGCCACCGGCGTCCTCATCAACACATTCTACGAGCTCGAGCCTGACTACATCGATGTCCTCCGCAAAACAGTATATGGTGTCGACGAAAATGGGCAGGTGAGCGAGCTTCGAGAACCATTCTTGCTGCAATTGCAGAAGAAGCTCGGATCTCTACCACCCACTGAGGCAATCCATTGAGAATCTATGTTTTTTGGGTTTAGGGTTTTAGAGCTCGGATCTATACTATCCACTGAGGCAATCTGTGGAAATCTGTGTTTTAGGGTTCAGGATTTTAGGGTTTTAGAGCTCGGATCTCGACCACCCACTGAGGCAATCTGTGGTAATCTGTGTTTTTTTTGCAGGATCATCTTCTGTGGATTCTACCAGTGGGTCCGATGTTGCCACCCATTTATTTCATGTCCTCAGTGAGCAATGGTGGTGCAACACAGAATAAGAACAATGATCACCCATGCTTGCAGTGGATGGAGAAGCAACCTCCTGCATCAGTTGTCTTTGTTTCCTTTGGCAGTGTAGCTGCACTTTCCATTCCTCAGCTCCATGATCTAGCAATGGGTTTGCAAGAAAGTGGGCAACGTTTCCTTCTTGTGGTTCGGCGACCTGCAGCAGCAACAGCTTCTTCTGGCAAAAATATGACAGAGGAGGACAAGGATCAGCTGAGGAGGACGGTGCTTGAGCCTTTGCTGCCTCCAGAGTTCACTGCACATACTGAAGGCCGTGGGTTTGTACAACAAGATTGGGCTCCCCAGCTCTCCGTCTTGTGTCATCCTGCCATTGGAGGTTTTCTCACTCATTGTGGCTGGAACTCCACACTGGAGAGCATTTGCCGTGGTGTGCCCATGCTTGCTTGGCCCATCCAAGCTGAGCAACACATGAACTGCAGGTACTTCACAAGCTCCACAAATACTCTCTTCTAGCTCATCAAACTCAATCTCTCCACAGACTCCATCCTCCATAGAAGATCTCTGCAAGCTCAATCTCTCCACAAAATCCTCCATAGAAATTCTGTACAAGCTCAACAGCAACATCTCCACAAAAACCTCCATAGAAAATAGAAAATCTCTCTCCAAGCTCTTGACCCCAATCTCTTACCAAAATCCTCCACACAAAATCTCTCCAACTTCAACCCCAATCTCTCCACAAAATCCTCAGTAGAAAACTCCCTCAAAGTTAAACCTCAATCTCTCCACAAAATCCTCCATAGAAAAAACTCTCTGCCTCCAAGCTCTGGATTCTCCACCATCTGTAATGTGAAACATGGCAATATTGCAACAGGAAGCTGTATCTTATGTCACTGTTTGTGATGGTGGTGATCTAATTCTTGTCATCACAAGGTGGAGACACACATCTGCTCATGAGTTGAACTTGAAAATGCAAAAGAAATCTTTTGAGAAAAAAATTGCTGAATTGAAAAATTGGGCATTTCTTCTTTCCTTCCTCCCTTGCTACTGCAGGTTTCTCGTGGATGATGTGAAGGCAGCTATTGAGGTGCAACAGAGTTCAGACAGGAGAGTGACAAAGGCAGAGGTGACAAGGGCTGTCAAGTCTCTCATGACTGAGGATGCAGGAAGAGTTGTAAGAGAAAATGTGGAGAAGCTGAGAGACCTGGCATTGAAAGCTGTGGCCAAAGGGGGATCAGTGCAAAAGAATTGTGAGACATTTATTAAAGAGCTTCAAACTGTTCATTCATTCCACCGCCAAGCTGCAAAAACAACCTTGTCAACATGATGGGAATGAAATCACTCACCTCCACAAATGGAGTACTGTTGATTCTACTTCTTTGAACCTGACCTCAACATGAGATTTCACCACAAGAAAACCCACTCATATCACTTCCTCATTGCCACATATATTCAACTTGTACACAACTTGTTTGTTTTGATGAAGAGACACTCTTATTTATGACAATTGTTGAGTGGATTGCCAAGTAGGCATTTGTCTTCTCTTTCTCTTTCTCTCTCTCATGTAATTTTTTGTGCCAAAATGGCTTGTATTTTACAGAGAGTTATGATTTCAGAAAGTCATGTAGAAGGTGTATCCACCATAGAAATTATTTTCATAAATAAGCCCTTCCATTCTTCCGGTCAAATCCTGAAAGCCCATCAGTTTCAGAGCTTGGTCCCAACTACAGCAAGTTCATCTTCATGTTGATGTGATTATGAAATGAGGCAATTTTTTGTGGCAGACCAATTCATGTGATTATTGCATATTGCATTTCAGTGAGAATGTCTACCAAAGATATCACACAAAAGAACAACTTGGACTTTGGTTAGGTTAAATCCAAGAAGTAACAAGTGAAGCCATTAGAAGTACAATTTAACTCACAAGAAATTTTAGGGTATGTACGGCCACCAAAAGAGTCCAAGTCCAGGTACATGACTCTGTCCAGAAAGTCCACAATGAAATGATCATCCACAAACCTGCAGGCTAGAAATAATGTCTGAAGCACAACAGGGCAGCTGTTGCACTTCAAAAGACACTTGAAAAAAATCAAACTCCTAGGAAATGAGTAGAAATTTGCTAAATAGACTGCACAATTAGTACCCATGGAGACACCAATGCATTGTCTATACATGCATGACCAAAAGCAATGAATAGATTATCTGCCAAAAACTCTTAACCAAGAGATTAAGTCTGAAGCTTCTGCAACATTGAAAGTATGGACAGGACCTCAAAAGGACTTATCCCCTTTTTATTATTAAGCCACCATTACCTGAAATTCAGTGCCATTCTTTGAATGAACAAGAACTGAAAAGAATTTGAACATATGAACAAATGCTCTGTTAATCAGAAGTTTCATAGAGAGAGTACAAACCTCTTTGAGGAAAATAAAGGGATCAAGCAGGAATGCTGCTCTTCTCCAAGGGTGGTGCTGTTGCTGCCTCTGCAACACATGGGCTGTCAGCAGCCAAGCCCATGGCATGCAATCCATTGCCAACATAGGTCACTGTGCCTGTTATGGCAGACACCTGAAGAGTGAAGCCAGGAAGACAGCAGCATTTCCAACATCATCTGCAAGCACAGGCCACCAAAACATTTGTTCAGTCCTATGACTCAATGATGACTAAAATTGTTGCACCTAGCCATGACAGCAGGTTTCTCCAATTAAGTTGGCTTTCTTACCTAAAAGTGGGACTCTGCAGACAAAGTGATGAAAACCCCAAGGTTGGAACCTCAAAAAAGGGCAGTGCATCTACTGAACACATAGGTTAGCTCAGCCCAGAGTGTCAAGCAAATAAGGAGTGGAAGTTTTGGCATAATTTCTGATCAAGTACAAAGGATCACTTGCATTGCACTACCCAGCATGATAGTATCTACTGCTTTCCCATTAAGGCACTGTTAGGATATTGTCAACCCAGCTAAGTGGAGTTCTTCACTCAGTGAACATGCTATCAAAGAAGTGTAGGAACCCAAGGGCTAGATTCCACTGGAAGAGAACAAGCAACCATGTTGGCCCCTCATGGCAGTTAGAAAGTATCCATCTGCCTTTGAAACATACACAGTAACTGCAACAGTCAATTGACAATTACTCACTATTCGCCAGCAGATCACAGAGCACCTTGCTGCTTTTACAGTTTAAAGTACTGTTTCTCCCATCCAGATAAATTCACTGTTGGAGGTCAGAAACCTGGTCTAGGCTTGAAAGGAGAGTGAGGAACTGTCAAACGGATTTACCACCTTTCAACTCTTGCTGCAATGGTGTATTAGCAGTAGAGTAGTTGATCATATCATCAATGAAACCAATTGCCTTGCTGCCCTACTTCTCAGAGTCATTCTACAGTTTCACATGAAGTACTTCACTTTGCAGCTAGAAATGTACTGGAACTAATCCACAAGTGCCTCTCATTACTGCAATGAATGAATGACAAAAACTGCACAAAGACTCCAGAGGCAAATGTTAAAATGATTTATTAGATGCCTTGAACATGTTCAGTAGCACTGTCTCATTTTATTTCAGTGAACTTTGAAGAGGTTATTACAATTTGTTCGATGAGCATCAATGCAGGGCACAGCACTCACCTGCAGAGATAGTATTGACTCAAATGTCATACTTCCTTCCTGCTTGAATGCCAGCACCTGCACTTTACAAAAATAATCATATTTGTTGAGAATGACAGATTTCACATTTCCAGATGCCATGGAGATAATCAGCCTGTTTGCAAAAATGAGTGCTAACTGCAACTATAAAGGCAGGACAGTAAGGAAAAGTGACAGAAGTAGAATAGAAGTATTAAACATTCTCTCCTGCTAGCCTTGACAACAGTCAAGGTTTCTCCAAATGGAGCTGGACAAATTTTACATGATCATTGATTTGAACTAGAAGTGTCTTGCATGTGGAATGCACACATCAAGTTATATTGTGCACCAAAAAATTGTTTGCAATGAGCAGACCTACCCAAATGTCACTTTCCAGTGCTGCTTTTGCAGAACTCATTCCTCCACCATACCTCTCATCTTAGTGTAACAAAGATATTCTCAAGCAGAAAAACAGTCCACAGGATGTGAAATACATTTTTCCATTGCACAACCACCCATATGAGATTACAGAGAAAACTCCACAAAAACTCTTTGAAGGTAACATGACCATGAGTGTGGTCATAACCTTATGAGTGTCACGCACAAAGTGTCAGATGATCACTTTGAATAGAAGTGATGAGCTGCCATAAATCCTCACTGCCTTCATCAGTTCCTGACATAGGTTGTAAGTGCAGTATATAATAATTTTCTCTGAAATTTCAAGCAAACCATTATACAAACATCTGTGTCCTGAGTTTCCAGAAGCAACAGGAACACTTGGTCATGAGGTTGGCTAGCACTTGAGACATAGCTAAGCAAAAAAGTCAATAATGCACAGCCATGTACAAATTACCAGTGCACTCCCATGCAGAACAGCACTAGGAAGCATCATTCATAACCAGGAATAATCCTCTAAGATGCCAAATACATTAGTGAGAGAGACAGCCACCTGTTCAATCCAGCGGCAATAAAAGTCAGTATTTTGTTTGACATTCACTCATGTTACACAAATGTTCTGTTTGAGAGACTGCTGAATCTGTGGTGATGCATACTCCTAATCCCTCACGCATGGCTATACGAATGACACAAATGATGTGTCTTACTCCTGAAGACTTATGGCTTATGACTATGGTGTACTAGCCAATAGCACAGCTAATCATATACCAAGCTCCAGACCAATAAATTCATAATAACATAATAATGCCTCATTTGTTCATTTGTGTGGATCCTTGCTATAATATCAATGTTCTTCTATTATCTACTGTCAAGTGCCTGAGTGCTTTGTGTTTCTTTTGGGTCATAAATTAGAAAGCATCCCTTGCTTACCACAGTTCATGATTGGGGCAAAGTACTTTAGAAGCAATATGTAGGAGTAGGTAGATGCTGGAATCACTGCCAAGTAACCCCTACATGATGTCTCAAGAAGTGGCTGTGTCACCTGTCAAAACAAGAATGGACCAAAAGCCAGACAGCTCCAAGTAGTCAGCATGTTTGCAGGCAAGGAAGAATAGAGTTCTGGCCATTTCATAGCTCTTGACATGAGGCACACATTACAGTTAAAAGTGCTGACTTCAATGGAAGACTTCTCAAAACTTATGAAGCAAAAGGAAAGAGCATAAACCTCCCGAAATGAAAATGTTACTTAAATGCTGGAATCAAATAGGGAGGTACATGGAGCATCTTTTTCCACTCTTAACTCCAAGAAATTTGCTACCATAAGACCATACCTCTGGTTTATTAGCAAGCGATTGCACCAAAATATCAATGCTACCATAGTCAGCCTTTATAGCCTCTGCGACTTCCTAGAACCACCAAGCATTTGAAGTCAGATAACAAGGTAGAGGAATGGATATGTAGACATTGCAACAATTGATCAATCTGCCACAGATTGGTCATTTTTGTTCACAAGAGCTATCCAAGGCAATGTTATTAACATAGAAAGTGGAATGACAGCTGACTGCCCATTTGCAATGAAAGAGCTCCATCTGCCTACTTGCTCCCACAGCAAGCCTCCATAAAAAAAACAACACATCGGCAATCAGCAAACTCAGGAAACAACTTACCTGCATAGTCCAATTTGATGCCCCAGCATATCTGTTATTATTCTTGATCTGCATCATGAGGCAATATACAAATTGTTGGTGTTCAGAATCTAGGCCTTGACTGTAGTGTTTCTTTCAGATAGCAGACAAGGATGTTGAGAAATAGGTACAGACTTGCATGGTCATGAAATATTGCACACAATGTTAAGCAGATGGCTTCAAATATGTGAATCAGCCGACATCTCACCTGCAGGAGAGATGTCTGGATCTGATACAACATCCAACAGAAGAAGGAATGGCCCTGTCTCGTCTGTTTTGATTATCTTGATCTTGTACACCTTCCCACAGAACACACAAGTGTCCTTCTAATATACAAATGTTTGCACTGTATTTGAAAGTGGCATATTAAGAATGCTAGATGAAAAACTCACATCTTCGGGGACATCTTCAGGGAATGGCAGATGTGTCAATAGCAAATGGAGTCACAGTTCGATTGCTTTGATCATTATGAGCAGTGCTTAGTGTCAAAGATAACAGATTCATGAGTAGCTCACCTGGCAAATCGATTGGAAGAACGGGGCTGGAATCAGTCCCGGTGACGGAGGCAAAGACCTTTCTCACATTCCCAGGTTCTTAATCACGGACCTCGCATTAGTGACTCCTCTGAGCGACAGAGCCTGGATGCATGCAGCTACGGAGCCGCTCATTCGATGTAGCAGGCGCGAATGCCGTCAAGCGAACTTTCGAAGCTGATGAAGTCGTGCCAGTTGCATTCTCTGTAGTTGATACTACTGTCGTCCGTGTCATTGCCGCCTGCATGCTCGACAACGAGGCCGCCATTAATTCTTCCCGTCCACAGCTTCTCGAAACAAGACAAACGTCCAGTGCCTCGTCTCGATCTCCCTTATGAAAACAAACAAACCAAAACATACAGCAAATCTAACACTTCAATCCCCTCATCGCCTCAAATATCTGCTCCTAGATAATTAGATCCTACTAAATGCAGTACATCACCATGGAGGAAACTAATTCCTGAAAAATCCTTGATTGCGGTTCTTGATGTTCGTTTCGTGGTTTTTCTATGTTATTCTTCTGTGTTTGATCATTGCTGCCGTCAAAGTCGGGGAATGCACGTACATAATTAACAAATTACCAGTAAATATCTTTAAAATGACTGGAAATAAAAATTTGAGAGCTCACCGATCATTAGATTGCCGCCGACCCCGTACAAACTACAAACCTTCAGATGCCTCTTCATGCGCTTCACAAACGCACTCTCTCAGCTGTTGCTCGTCTCCCCTCCTCACCTCCTGTGCGCGGCGTTGGCAGCAATGGGTTGCAAGCGCGGAAGCTTTGGGCGAGCGAGAGCTTCGTCCTCGTTTTGTCCGCTGAGACACATTCTGCATGGAATCGTGGCCTGAGCAGAACTATATTCCAGGCACTGAGGCCTGGCTTGGGAAGAACAAACACATTCCAGACAGAATCGGCACCCGACTACGTACCCTTTGGAATTCAAAACTTGAAACCTAAATTTACACGAAGACCATAAACTCCAAACCCTGGAATTTTTATATTAAAATTTAGGAAATTAAAAGAAAAAAAGAACAATTGACATGTAATTTAATTAAACGTGATTGGATGAATACCACGGTTTTTTATTTATTTATATTTTTGTTGATATAAGAAAATTGGTGATTTTTTTTCAAAACATTAGCAAAAGTAGTCAAATTTAATTACGCATAATATATTTAATTGGATGGATGGTTACAAAATTTTGTAACTAAGGAGGGACAATCTAGTTTGATTAATTAGTGTAACATTCAATTACATATTGTTTATTTAATTGGGTAGTTACAAATATTTCCATAAAATAGGCGATTATCTTGTTTGTTTGGATGCAATGATGCCATAACCTTCTCAAATTGTAAGCTACCAATTCCTCTTTTGGGTAACCCTCAACAAAACATTGTGCATGTTTTATTGATTCAAAAATTTCAAACCAATAAAACAAAATTTATTGAATTTAAAATGATTTTAAAAGCATTAACTTTAAATTTGAAGGAAATGATTTTTTCACAATTGAGTTCCATAACAACATTGAAGTTAAGCCAACTTTAACTAAAAAAATATTGGGATGGGTGACCTTGTAGGAGGTTCAAAATATTTGCGTGAACAACACAAATGCTTATTAGTTTCAATATTAAAAGGAAAACAATTTAGTTTGATGATATGTGGCACATCTAATTACATTTAATTTATTTAATCAAGTGACCTTATGAATGTTGATTTTAATGCAAAACATTTTATTTTATGGTATGTGGTTTATCTTACACATTTTCCACAACAATTGATACTTGCATGATGATTTCACATAAGCTTGAAAGAGCATTTGCTTAAGTCCTTTGCATAATTGTGTGTTCAAGTCCCTTTTCAAGTATGTACAAAAGTAAGAATCATGAACATGGTGAATATCAACAAGAAAAAGGTTCAAATGAATAATATTGGAATTTGTATAATTTCAACTTATTGTAAGTGACCCAAACCAAGGTTTTTTTTTGGGTTGATTTTCACATGTTGATGGGAAAAAAAACCCAAGCAAAAGGTCTTGGAATTTTAATGATAGGATTTTTAAATTGCAAAAATCTAATGGTGTGGAATGGGTTAATAACTATTGACAAGATCAATGGTCTCCCTAGCATGCAACCTAAGATGATTGCCTTGAACCCGGATGTCATGTGCTTTCCCATCATCATTTGCATTCACCTTTCCTTTCCATTGTAAGAGGATGTTTGTTTCGACATCAACTTACATCCTCACATTTTTGACAAAAGCCTTCAATTGAACTTGCTTTTTATCTTCAAATTTACATTTGTAGAAGTGAGTATTGCTCTTGTTTTTTATTTTCAAAATTGAGATTTGTGAGAGTCAAAGTACTATTTAAAACTTGACATAAGTCCATCATCAAGGTCAACCTTATTCCATTGTGCTTATATTTATTCACCTGCAACTATGGCATCTTTAAACCTTCAAATAAACTTCAAAATTTTGTTTTTTTTAGTCACATTCACATTATACAAGTCTTCTATTGATTTGAACCTTGTTAACACAAATGGTGTTTCTACATTTCTATCAAATTTTTGAAAGTGACACTAAAAAGTTCTACAAGTTGAAAGTCACATTTAAACCAAAAGTTGTTGTAGCTTCTTATAGAAGCAAACATCAAGTCTAATGAATCAAAGAAAAAAAAATGTGAATGGGAGTTGAATCAAGTTTTTGAAAATTGTTGGGTTGTGAAATTTTGTTGATCAAAACTTATTTGTCTTATTTGTGTAGAGGATGGAAAGATGAGAATGTTAAGATGTATAAAATGCAATATGTTGTTGAAAGGAGTTCAACAACCTCCTAGTGCCAAAGTTAAATTCTTTGGTGAAACATTTTAAGTTGAAAAAATGCATTATTATTCATTGTGAGACTTGGTGTTGTTGTCAACCAATTTTACATGTGTCATATTAACACACACGTGAGAAATTGTTTACCTCCATTAACTTGGTTAACTTCAAAATTGAGGCAAGGCGTATAGGAAGAAAAATAATGTTTAATTTGTTGTAGTTTGACATATTTTAAAACAAAGTCAACCCAAGACAAAATTTGAAACTTTTAGGTCTATTTTCTAATTTTTCAAGATTGAAAATTTTCCTCACAAACATTCGTCTAATTTAATAGAATGCACCATGGCAAAGGCAATGCAAAATGATATTTTTCATGTCACAAAGATTGACATCATGCAACGATCACAGTATATTTTGGTGAGCTACGACAAAATCATCAACATTGACAACCCAAGTCAGTTGTGTGTGCATGTTTATGTGACAAAAAAATGGGAAAACTCCCCATTTTGTTGAACTTGCACAGGGTGGTTGATGTAGCTATTACTAACCAATGTTAACAATTTGACATCTCAAAACATGGTTGAATACACAAGGTTGATGAAATCAGCATTACCAATAAATTGGTTTGTTTTGATAGAATTATAGTTTTCATGGTGTGAAAAGTGGTGTGATCATTTAACTCATGTAGAAACATGTGTTATTTGTGAGTGGTATCCACTATATGGTTCATTGCACCAACCTAGTTGTTAAGACTTTGAGCAAGTTGAGTTTGGTCTCCAAGATCACATCTCTACTTGCCTCCATGTATAATTATTTTGTTCATAGCATTAAGTGACATTTCGAGGCTAACAAGCTTGTTAACTTTTGGAATCAAAGGCAATAAAATTTTTAAAACCATAAAGATGTGGGATTTGTATGTTATCATCTTCCAAGTAGGTCTTGAGTGAATATACTTGGTTATGGTTGTGAAGATGGTTGTTGACAATGTCACGATTGACATTACTAAAGAAAATTATGAACTATTTTGTGATGTGAAAACATTTTTACATCTTGTGTTGCCTTTGTTGTAGTCAATGCAAGCCTTGTCCAAGTTTTCATAATGACTAAGCACTTTCAATTTTTATTACATGATTTCCATTGTTAAACATGATTCCCATTAACATGTTTCTCTTTACATAAACATCACTTCCACATAATCACTTCAATTCCCATATGCATTTTGTGTGATGTTTTAAAGGAGAAGGTATTTTTGAGAAAAGAATGATATATGATTGCTTTGCATTTGAATTGATATTGAAAGAAGGAGATGAAGTTCAAAAGAAGATTCATGAATGATTATTAATCGATGACAACTTCTTTTTTTAATAACTTTTTATCAAGGAATAGTTGAAATAGGGTTATTTGTAATTGAATTATGTTGTCACATTTGACACCTATGTTTTTTCAATTCATGTTGTTTGTTTCTTACTTTGTTCATGTACATTAAGGTGCCAACCTAAGTTAGGATATGAATTTTTGAAGCCCTGGTTCAATTTTTTGAAGGTGAAAAACATGCCCAAGAAATATTGGATTGATGCATTTAAGTATCATGAATGATATCATCAACATCATTACCAACATTATTGTTAACATCATCTTTAACATCATCTCTAGCATCACACTCTTAGTTCATTATTAGTTCACTTTTAATTAATTGTTAATTCAATTCACTTTTAATTAATTGTTGGTTCACTTTTAATTAACTATTTGTTCACTCTTAATTTATTTTAGTCCACTCATGGGCCACACATGAAGATGAAGCTTCCATGAAGGTTTCTTTAAGTTAAGTATTTAAAGGATATAAATAGAGGTAGGACCTTTAGTCTACTCAACAATAATTTTGGGTACATTTTTTTGTCACAACCTTGTTTTGTTTTTGTAATAAAATCTTGTTGAATTTTTTTCTTACACATGTTGTATTCTTGTTTTTGTTTTTTTTCTTATTTCATAATCTAGATTTGGAATTAGGCATGCCTATGTTCTCATCTTGGTTTAGGAAATTGTCGCAACCCTAGCTTTGGGCTCGCGACCAAGACAAAGGGGTTGCAAGGTTGTGGGCCAAGAAAAAGTTCGGGAGTCACATCACATACTCCCGGGAGTGTAAGGGAGTGGAAGAAAGTGTGAAGGAATGAACCCTCACACTCCCAAAGCAACTCCCATTTTGGGAGATGGAGTCCCGAAACTTTAGAGAGCGATTTCAAGGGTCAAAACTTAATGGCTTGTGGTATTCTTTATATCATTGGAAAGCTCTTAGAACATAGATGTTTAAACTGGGCTCGTGTTGCTCATTTGAACATTTAAAACACAAGTTATGGCCAAAAGAAGGGCCGGGAGTTTAACTCCCAACCAGAAAAAGCCGGGAATCGACCCAATTTACTTGGTTGTAGAGAGCATGCAACATACCGTTGGAAAGCTTTTGACAAGAGCTACAACTTTGCTTCAGACTACATCTCGATCCGAGGTCTACTCGCAAAGTTATGGGGTTCCAAAGTCGCGGGAGTCCTAACCGGCGCGATTTCGAGACTCCCACTCGGGAGTCCCGGGAGAGAAAAACCATTTGGATGTAGGCTCTATGGTTAGCCACAGAGTATACTATAAGGGGGAAGGTGGTGACTTCCCCCCAAGTCCGAGCCGTGGTGAGTCTAGTGTGTCCGTGTTGCCCGTGGCTCATTTTAGCACCAAAGGTGCTCCAACTATGCACTAAGTGTGGGTTGTGTGCAAGCCCGTGTGAGTGAATGAAGCTTGTCAACTCTTCCTAGTCCCATCCCGGAGCTCCAACACGCCCTTCTACCCCTCAAAATGTTGTGAACTAGGGAGCATGCCCCAACTCCTCCCTCTTCCGCTATCTTCTATTTCGATTCACATTTGAGTCCTTCAAGGAGTTGGGAGTGCGTAAAAAATCCCATTATTTTCATGCCCATTATAATGAAACTAGGTAGTTGCTCATGTTTTTTGTTTTGGTCTAAGAAATCCTGTAAACTTGATTATTTTCATGTTCATTACAATAGGTGAGTGATGGGTAAACATATTCACTTATGAGGTTCAAAAACATTAAAAGCAATTATGATGGGAGCTCAATACATTTCAATTACATGCATTGAAATTACTTATGTTAACAACCAATAATGGTTATTTATATGTGTTTATGTGGTGGAAAATTAAATGTGAATTCCATTGCTATTGTCCATGGGTGGGTTTGGTGCTAACAATTTAATGAAATGGATTATGGATTTTCTTTTAAATGAATGTAATTTTGGTGGAATCGAAATTGTAGCAAACCTTGTTGTTTTTGGTGTTGATGGTACAAGTGTATTCCAAGGCATTAAATCTAGTGTTACAATTATAACTTGTGAATCTTGGGCTCCTTTGAGTTTAGGTGTGCATTGTGTTTTTCATTAAGTTAATTTGGATGTGCAAACTATATTTGTTTTTTTGTTGGTGCATTGAATGGAAACATTACTTAAATATTTGTACTAATATTATTGCAACATCCCCAAACAACATTTGAAATTCACAAAATTAATTAACATCATGGAAATTAAAGGTTTTAAGCTATTGAAAAAATGTCAAAACCAAACGGATTCCCATGCTTAGCCTTATAAAGAAGGTGATGGAAAAATACAAGACTATTTTGATGAAGTGGGCCTAGACATGGTCACAAATTCTCAAGTTACAAACAACTTTGAACTCTTATTTGATTTGGATGTTTTGTTATCATGTCTTGTATCCTCCCTCTTTTAGAAATAATGCATACTTTGATCAAGGGCGAACCCATCCTCAAGTGGTACCATTAGGAATCACCTCAAGGAATGGTTAAGGAATCGAAAACAACTAAATCATTTTTTGGGTCCTTTTTGTTAAATGTTTTCACAACTAGATATTATTATTTTTTCATGTTTATCAATTGCATGCTCTAATATATGGCTTGAAGTTTATTTGGGAATTTTTAAAATTGGAAATTTTAAAAAAATTATATTCCTAATTAAAATGGCCCCTTACAAAATCAATAGCCTCAACTTTGAAAATTCATAACTAAATCATATTTAATCAATTAATTGTCAAATAAAAACCTGAATAAAAGTGACTTTCAAATTAACTTAAGAAAAAAATTGATGAGAAAATCATGTTTCAAATTTGTATTCCTAACCAAAAAGTTAAAGGAAAAAAACCAACGCTATGTTCTTGAAACTTTTTTTAAATGCAATGATTATGAATATCAAAATACAAAATATTCCTAATATTATTGGGTTTTTCAAAATTATGGAATTTAATAAATGTATTCATAAATTTTTTATGAAAATGTTCATTTAAGTGTTTCTTATAATTTTTCAAAGTTCAATGGGTCCAAAAAAATCAAGGTGTGACATTCCTAATGGTAGCACCCAAGAATGGGGTTGCCCTCAAGTTTTATCAAAACAATGCCATTTCATTTTTTATTTTTTTTATTATGTTAAAGATTCACCAATCTTAAATATATGCCCTCTTTGTTGATCTTGCCACAAATACCATTCCTTATTGGATTGTATTCATGAATCCATCACATTGTAGTGGTAGTAGATGTTTGAATCATTTATGAAACATTTGATTTTTCAATTGAATGGTATTAAAAAAAATTATTAGTATATTGAAAATACAACGTGGGAGAAGAAATTGTACAAATGAGGTCAATGACCAATGTGCAAATGGTGTGGAAATAGCAATCTTTGGTTGTTTGATTTTTATTTTTTTCAATTGTTTTTTTCTTTTGGGGTCTCTAACTTTACATGATTTTTTTTTCATCTCTATTGTTTTGCAACTTGTAGGTTGCAACTTGTTCATGTATGTGGGGTGGATTTGAATTTGTTGTAGAAATTGTGAAGTCATTATTAATTAAATTAGACATTAAGTTTCCATTTCATGAGGTTTTTGATGCATTTGGCATCATTTACCCATAGTATTGGCTTTAAGAGGAAGCTTAAATATCTTTTCGAAAGCACCTTGTAATTCTAAAATAACATTATTCAAGTTCCCACATGGCACTTACAAAAGAACTAGGTGATTTACAACTTTTGGTCCTTGAAATCCTTTTTGGATCAACCTTCGACATGTAACAAAGCTTTTTCAAAGTGACAATGAAAAGTTAGGCCAAGGTTGCCATGAAACTTCCCTTTGACTTGAACTGTGGTGTGACTTTAGGTCCCCACAGTAATATGGCGGCTTGAGATGTTGATGGTTTTTCCTTGTTGATTAATCAGCCGTAATCTAATGACGGCGCTCCTTTATTGCATGGGTTGCATGGGAGGTTGCTTTTTGGGTGATGAATGTGGTGAGGTACTAGGGGAATGGCGGCTGGCCATGATGAGGAAGGATGGAACCGACTAGGACGGC
>Ga0116229_10004577_pt1 | contig 22661 bp, 17 predicted proteins | sample S1TSphgellanicum_3_FD_87313 | JGI IMG/M metagenome (GOLD analysis project Ga0116229, IMG submission 87313) | Host-associated microbial communities from peat moss isolated from Minnesota, USA - S1T2_Fc - Sphagnum magellanicum MG | ecosystem: Host-associated > Plants > Peat moss > Unclassified...
AGCTCCGTCAATACGTCGTAGTACGCAAGATAATCAAGCCTCGCCTGCTTTTCCAAATGGTCGACCGCAAATGCAATGTCGCCGGTCACGTCCGTCAGCAGCTTCATTTCCTCGTCGTGAAAGAACTCTTTCTCCCTCGAATAGAGCGCGAACACGCCGACAGCGGTATCCGCAATCACGAGCGGAAGTATTGCCATCGAAAAAGTGCTGAATTGGACGTGCTGCTGCCGATGCGCGACACGCGGATCATTTTGGGAATCGTTGGCAACCACGGGTTTTTTGTCCGCGAGTGCCTGTCTGACCATGAGATTGGGTGGAACTCCGCCTGGTGGCAATACACTTTGAGTAAACTCCAAGGCTTCTTTAGTTACACAAGAGAGGCCCAGGGTGATCAGTTTCCCTGTCTCGACATTCATGATTCCGATCATGGCCATTCCAAACCCGCCTACATCAATGGCGACCTGACAGGTGTCCCTGAACAATTCGTCGCGGTCGCGGGCACGAACGATCAGACCCGCAATGCTTCTCTGCACGTCGTTGACGCGCTTGAGATAGGCGAGGCGCTGCTGTTTTGCGAGATTTTCAATTGCAAACGCAATGTCACCTGCCAGTTCGTGCAAGAGCTGCATCTCCGCATCATCGAAGAATCCTTCTTCGGCTGCATATAAATTAAATGTTGCGACCACGACTTCGCTAGCGATGATCGGTAAGCTGACCATTGACCGAATACCCCGCAGACGATGAGCCTCCTGAAGAAAGACGCGCTCGTCATTTGCAGAATCGTTGATTACGATCGAGGTTTTTTTCCTCACCGCCAGCACGGCTGGATTGTGGCCTAGAGGTGCGTCGTCCCGTAAGGACATGCGAGACTGAAGCTCGGCAATGTGGTCGGAATCGGCGCCTGCTGAAGCGACTATATTGATGAGCATCGCCTTGCTGTCAACGGTGCCCAACACCGCCATTTTGAACCCACCCTCTTCAACCGCAATCTGGCACGCTTCGTTGAAAAGCGTGGCGCGGTCGCGAGCGCGAACAATCAAAGTATTGATGCCACTCAATACGGAATGGACGCGATTCAGATACCTTATTTTATTCTCAGCGTGTCTTTGGTCAGTTATGTCTTGAATCATTACGACGACGCCGATGATGTCACCACGGTGGTCGCGATACGGGACCTTATCGGTTCGCACCCAATTCTCCACGCCATCGATGCTGCGTAGTACTTCAACTATGCCTGTCTTGGGCACGCCGGATTGGATCACTTCCAAGTCGTCTGCGAAATACTTTTCAGCTTCGACCGGAAAGATTTCGCTGGCGGATTTCCCTTCCATTTCTGCGACTGAAAGTCCTGCGTTCTCCGAGAGTCGCTTGTTGACGCGCAGGAAAACGTTTTTCGTGTCCTTAAAGCAAATCATTGCGGGAATCAGGTCAAATAGCGTCTGCAGTTCGATCTGTGCGGCGCTGCGTTCCTGCTCAAGTACCTGTGCATCCAATGCAAACGAAACGGCTTCCGCGACGGAGTCCATCAGCCGAATTTCGTCGTCTTGAAAGTAATCGACTTCCGCGGCGTACATTTCGAGCACAGCAATGATTGCGCCGTTTTGACGGAGCGGAAAGGCGGCATTTGCCTTGAAGCCGCGCTTTCTTGCTGAAACGTGCCACGGTTTCATGCGGGCTGCGTTCGCAATGTCATTACAGTAGTCATGACGACCTGTCCGCAGGACAGTGCCTACCGTTCCTTGACTTAGGGGGCCATCGTCAGTCGGAATCTTACTGACTGACTCATCTAGGTATTCCAGTCCCACACCGTATGACGAGATCGGCATAGCCTGCCTGGACGTCTCGTCAACGCCCGCGACGTAGCTCATACGAAGCAGCCCGTCGTCAACCAGAATTCGGCAGACGGCATCGAAAAGCACCGCACGTTCGTGGGTCCGCACGATTACCTCGCCCACCTTGCTAAGAACCGTGTGCAATCGATTCAAACGGCGCAGCTTGCCTTCTGCTTGCTTGCGCACGGTAATATCCTGAAATACCGTGACGGAGTGTTCAGCGCTGCCCGTCGGTTTTCGTTCAAGGTTGGATACTAGGTTGATCCAGGCGACGTCCCCGCTTTTCTGAAAAAATCGACCTTCGGTAGAGTATGATTTCATCTCCCCCGACAAGAGCGCATCGTGTGTTTTCGAGTGCTCGAGGCGATCTTCGGGTGTCATCAAATCTGTGTAGCGGGTACCTATCAGCTCATCTCGCGCGAAGCCAAGAATCGCGCAGAGTTTGTCGTTCACGCGTACGAAGCGTCCGTTCGCCGACACGAGGGCAATGCCAACGGCCGCCTGCTCAAACGTACTCCTAAAGCGAGCTTCGCTTTCGGCAAGTTTGGACTGCGCAAGCACCCGAGTGGTGATATCACTGTGCGCAATCGTTACCCGCACAGGCCCCTCCCCGTGGAATCGCGTTACCTTGCACAGGTACCAGATTTCGGTATTGTTCGAGCAAGACGCGTATTCCAGCGAGAACGTGTCCTGCTCGCCTTCAATCACGCTACGCACACCAATTGCAATGGCATGTGCTGAATCCGCGTTGATTAGCTGAGAGTTTTCGCATGCCTCGATGTAGTTGGCGCCGGGTCCAAGGGACTGAAAGATTGCTCCGCTGGCGCCCTCGGATTCGGCCCAGGCCTTGTTGACTGTAAGAATGGTGCCAGCCTCATCAATGACGCAGAGAAGTTGCGACAACGAATCAATGGTCGCCCGGGCGAAGCGTTCCGACTCTTCTTTCAGATATTCCAGACGCTTTTGTATTTCGATGTTCGCTATCGCGAAAGCGATGTCATCGCCGAGTTCCGTGAGCAATCTGACTTCGTCATCGTCGAAGAAGCCGGTCTCTCCTGCATGCAGAGTGAATACTGCATATACCTTACCTTCGACAGTGAGCGGAATGCTCAGTATCGAATGAATGCCGCGCTTCGTGAGTACCTTCTTGAGCCTGATGCGGGGATCACTGTGGACGTCGTTGATGATCACAGGACGTTGCGACAGCGCCGCAGTTACCGCCGGCCCATGGCCGAGACGCGCGTTTTCACGCAAGGACATACGCTCGCGGACTTCATCGATGTAACCGCTGTCAGCTCCTGCTGACGCCACCACCCGTACGCACATTTCCTCTCGATCGACAATCCCGAAATAGGCCATCCGGAAGCCGCCTTTTTCTACCGCGATGGTGCATGCCCCAGTGAATAGATCATCGAGATTCGTGACTCGGACGATGAGGGTATTGATGCCACTCAATACGGCATACACGCGGTTGAGGAATTTCAGCCGCAATTCCGCCTGCCGGCTCTCCGTGATGTCGCGAACCATCGCGATCAGACCAATGACTTTTCCCTGAGCGTCGCTGTAGGGAATCTTGTCGGTCTGGACCCACAGGTCGCCACTTGGCGAGCCATTGAGCCGCTCAACAATTCCCAGCTTGGGTTGACCGGTCCGGATGACTTCCAGATCGTCCGCAAAATACTTCTTGGCCTGGGTGGGGAACAGGTCGAAGGCCGACTTCCCTTCCACTTCCTCTACGGACTTGCCCAGTGTATCCGCGAGTCGCCGGTTCACCCGCAAGAAGCCATTTTCGGTATTCTTGATGCAAAGCATTGCCGGCACCAGATCAAATAGCGCGCGAAGTTCGCTCTGCTGGCGATGCCTCAATTCATCCGCGATTCGTCTTTCGTCTTCGAGCGCGAGTGTTTCGAGCGCAAATGACAAGCTCGAAGCCACGGCATCCATGAGGCGAAGCTCATCGTCAAGGAAGTAGTCCACTTCGCCCGCGTACATCACCAGCACGGCGACAATGCTTCCACGGAGAAAGAGGGGAAAGGACGCATTGGAGAGTAACCCGTTCCTCGCGGTTGCCTCATGCCAGGGTTGCATCCGGTCCGTCTGCGCGATGTTGTTGCAGTAATCGTGAGCGCCGGTACGCAATGCCGTGCCTAACGTACCCTGCCCGAGCGGCCCGCCATCCATGGGAATGATGCTCGTGGGCTGGCGCACGTACTCGAGTCCCTGCCCCCAGTAGGCCGCCGGCCGCACAACTCGCGCCTCGTCATCGACGATACCAATGTAGGCCATGCGAAGTTGGCCCTGATTGACCACAATCCGGCACGTCGCGTCAAAGAGTTGCTGCCGCTCGCGTGTTCGCACAATCGTGTCGCCGACGCTACTTAGGACAGAGTGCAGCCGATTGAGTCGGTGCAACCGGAACTCGGCAAGCTTGCGGCTGGAAATTTCCTCGAAAACGGAGACGAAGTAACGTGGCTCACCGCCGGAAGCGCGCTGGATGCTGGTGACCAGGTTGATCCAGATTATTTCCCCGTCCTCTCGGACAAATCTTCGTTCACAGGCGTCGGTATCCTGCTCACCGGCGAGGATTCCCGCGCGCGATTTGAGATAGCCGGCTCGATCGTCTGGCACCATCAGATCCAGAAAACGCATATTCGAAAAAGCTTCCCGCGCGTAGCCGAAAATCGTGCACAGCTTGCTGTTGACAAGCACAAAGCATCCTTCGAGGGAAATATGCGCGATTCCCACCGCAGCCTGTTCAAATGTGCCGCGAAACCGCGTCTCGCTTTCGCGTAGATTGTTTAGCGCGCGAACCCGACTGGTGACGTCGGTGTGTACGATGGTGGTGCGCACCGGATCGGCTGCGTGAAATCGCGTCACGCGGCTGCGGAGCCAGCGCTTTACGTCTTTTGTCTGAACGGCGTATTCAAGTGTGAAGAACTCACGACTGCCGGAAATGACTTTGCGTATACCAGCGGCGAATTCGCGTGCGGGAGCAAGGTCCGCACCCTTGGCGAGTTCGCACGTATCAAGGTAGTTTGCCCCGAGCACTGCATGTGCGAGGTAGGATCCTTCTAAATTCGAAATTCTCGGCCACGCTCTATTGACAGCTAGGATTGTCCCTGCCTCGTCAATGACACAAATTGGTTGCGCAAGCGAGTCGATTGTCGATTGCGCGAATTGCCGCGATGCCTCTCGAGCCTGTTCTGCGCTCTTGCGAACGCTAATGTCAAGCATTGTGGCAACCAGGTGCGATTCTTCACCGGATACTGGGGATGCAACAAGGGAGGCCGTCACCTCAGCCCATACGATCGTGCCGTCTGGGCGTTGATAGCGCTTCTCCAAGGGCTGCACGGTAACCTGGCCACCGCCCAGCAGGGCATCGCGTAATGAGGCTGATACGGCCACGTCATCGGGATAGGTCACATCAGCGACCGACATTCCCAGCAGTTCCTCGCGGTTGCGGCCGAGCATGCGGCAAAGCGTATCGTTTACGGCCTTGTATCGCCAATCCAGCGATACGATTCCAATTCCGCACGCGGCCTGCTCAAAAATCTGCCGGTGGATTTCTCCCTCTCGCAGGCGGTCGAGTTCTAGCCTTCTCACCTCGGCTCGAGCGCGTTTGCGCTCAAGAGCAGCGGAGATCGCCGGGCCAAGGCGCAAAATGCGATCCTTGAGGAGATAGTCGTCAGCACCCATTCTCATTGCTTCGACCGCTTCATCTTCCCCGAGGGTGCCCGAAACGAGGATGAAAGGAATATCCCGGTCGCTTTTCTTCAATAGCTCGAGCGCCCGCAGTCCGGAGAATCGAGGCAGGGCATAGTCCGCAAGGATGATATCTGGCTCACTTTCCAGCGCCGAGAGGAAATCGGTCTCGGTGTCGACCCGCTGCCATTGCGCAAGATAGCCACTGTTCGATAGCTCATGCGCGAGTAGCTCCGTGTCGTGCCGACGGTCCTCGACATTTAGAACACGGAGCGATTTTTCCGCGAAAGTCATGGCGACCTGCTATCGCGTTGGCGCAGGAGATTGAACGGCAACCCGGGTTCATGGGGCTGTCGGACAACTTGATCAGATGCGACCGGTGGCTTCAACAACAATCTAGTGGCTGCGGCGTCGGCGCTCACGACAAGGTCCTCCCTGGTTAACCCGTAGAGATGGCCGCTGAAGATCGTCTGAACCACGTGGACTGGCTGGTCTGCGTCGGCACCGCGTACGCACGACTGCAGGGCAATTCGGGATCGGGAATCACCCGATACGGCTCGGGGATCGCCAGCGCTCTTTACGAGCTTCGAATCAAGTACGCTGAGCATGATGTGCCGGATCTATACTGTCCGGGAAGCTGGCAGACTTCAAGCGCACATGAAATGTGCTTCCCGCGCCCAATTGCGACTCGACCCAGACCGTACCACCCTGAAGTTGGACCGCCTTTGCGACAACAGCGAGACCGACACCCGAGCCGGGATACTCGTCCTGGTTGTGCAATCTTTGAAACACCTCGAAGATTCGTCCAAAGTGCGTCGGCTCTATCCCGATGCCGCGATCGCGTACGCTTACCTCGGTGAATTCACCATCGACACGCCACTCGAGCGTGATGTGCGGTGGCACATCAGGCCCACAGTAAGTCATTGCATTGTCGAAGAGATTGCTGAATATCTGCGAGAGCAATGTCGGATCACCCATGACCGTGGGTAGATCCTCTGCCACTTCGATGCGTGCGCCAACCTCCCGCGCGCGAATGCTGAGATCACGCTGCACCACTTGCAGGATTTCCGAAAGATCGACCGGAATGAGATGGATGGCGGAGCGACCTACTCGCGAATACTCTAGAAGGTCATCAATCAACTTTCCCATGTACGTGCTTGCCTCGACAATGTTGGCAAGCAGGTGACGTCCGTGTTCATCCAGCGCGTGACGCTGGGTCTTGGAGAGGATTTGCGCAAAGCCAGAGATCGCCCTAAGCGGAGCGCGCAAGTCATGGGAGACGGAATAACTAAAGGACTCGAGTTGTTGCGCGCGTGCTGCGAGGTCGGTCGCCCGGTCAGCCAATTCGTTTGCGGATTCAGGCACGCTCGGTGCGCGGGCGTGTCCGCGCGCAAGACTCTGATCTGATTCGCGCGATGAGATCACCTCCCGCGAGTCCTGCTCTGCGGTTCTTGCAGAACCTTGCAGGCTCGCGATTGGAGCCTGTGCTGCTGTGTCATCGCCCAAGTTAAGTCCTACCCGAGATTTTCGCGAGGTCTTGCGGCTGAACGTCCTGCAATTGCTCAGCAGTCACCGCGAAGGCCAACATCGCTCCCGATCGCGATTGCAAGATCTTCGCGCGTATCACCTCACGGTACGTTCGCAAGAACTGATTACTTAAGCAAGCGACAACACGCTTTTTGCAAAATCGTGCGACGCGCCGTAGCAAGATATTGATACTGCTTCAGCGCTTTTGTGGATGCCGCGCCGCCAAATTGAAAACATGCGAGCCGCAGGCATTGATGCCCCGTATTCGGTGTACATTCGGCCATGGGCATAGAAGGTGTAGTAGGCACTACAGCGATCGACGACAGCATCACTTTCACGCCCCCTGATTCAATGATCAGCCAAGCCTATGAATGTGGCGGCTTGTTAGTCGAATCACTGGTGTCAAGAAATACGGCGCCGTATTCCTATTACGCAAATCCTTCCCGCCCCCTGTTCGTCTTCATTGAACGATCAGAGCGTACTGAGGGTGAGACGCGGGTCGACGGTTTGCCATCCTCTGCGCGCAGAAATCTCAGTGGCACGGTAATTGTCGTTCCTGCAGGGCATCGGTTGGAAGATTGGAGCGTTCCGCGCATACAAACCGAGGTCACACGCTTCCTCCTCGATTCCGACCTGGTAAGCGCCTTTTCGGAAACCCTCTCGGAATCCGAGAGGATCGACGCCCACCTCTTCATCGACTCCTCGAGCATCGAGGGTAACGCTCAAAAGCTACGGGGACTGTCGCAAAGCGGTGACCCTGGCGACACCATGTACGCAAGCTCGCTGTCGGTTGTTCTACAGCATGAACTATTGCGGCTCGCCACCGGCAAGCAGCCAGCACGGCCGCTTAAAGGGCGCCTTGCTCCCTGGCAAGAAAAGCGCGTTCGCGAGTACATTGAAGAGCACTTGAGGAAGGGCATTCCGGTCGCCGCGCTCGCGCAAATCGTGGGGTTAAGTCAATCCCACTTCGCGCACGCATTCCGTATATCGTTTGGGCAGGCTCCGCATCAATACTTCAACAGCCGACGCATCGAAGCAGCGAAGACGCTTCTTGCCGGCAACGGGCTTACAGTTACCGAGATCGCGCATGATCTCGGCTATCACAATGTGAGTGCGTTTACGTCTTCGTTCAGAAGGTCAACCGGCCTGACGCCGTCGCAGTTTCGGCGCGGTTAGGTAGGTGGTTGGCGTCGGAGCAGTCGACGCTGCTGCCATCTTCGCAAGATGGCCACGATGCGTGCGGATGGAAGTCCCTGCTGCCTCGGCATCCTCGATCCATCAACCTTCAATCTGGATCAGCACCTCGTTGCGCCGCATAAACCAGAGCGTCCACGGCGGATTGTATTGAGCCAGCGACGGTGCCCCGACGGATCGAAGATGGTGCTCCTCGATCCATAGGTTCAGCTCGGCGGTCTTGGCTGCCACGTCATCTGGCGACGCCAAACCTGAAAATCGCACAACCGCGAAGCGCGCTGGCGGCGCGATGCGCAAATGCACCCGAGCGTCTTTCGGCTCGGGTAACGTGTCCAGTGAATAGCCGCTTGGCATCGTGAAGCGCACCACCCACTCGTCGCCCTTCTGGGTCTGGATTACCGGCGCAGTCATGGCAATCTTTTCGTTGGTCGCCGGCTCCACTGTCGATGGCGGCACGGCGATGCCTTGTTTGCGCGTGTTGTCACCGAAGATATAGCCGGCAAGCACGCGAAAGCCCTTGTTGGCCGCGTCCTTCTGCTGCCCGGTGACGGTGACCTCTGCGACAACCAGCGCAGGGTAGTCGCGAATTTCAAATGAATTGTCGTTTAGCACCGTCTTAAACGGCGGCTCCTCGACTGCCATGGCTAAATCTCCAAGCAAGCTAAGCGTGAGTGCGACGAGGAAGGCATAGAGGGTACGTTGCATGGTCATGTCGAGCGGCCTTCGCTGTGATGGGCCTCTACGTTGCAGACCAATTATCCATCATTGGACAAAGGCCGGATTTTCCAACCGGGCGCGCGATGCTTTTGTGTTCGAGCGAAGATCCCATCTCGAATTGGCGCACCTCAAACGCTGCCAACGAGCGCTGTCGGACGCAAGCCTCAGGTTGGTTTCGTTGTTGCTGCGTGACGCCGTAGAAGGAAGATCGATATCACCATGACGAGGATCAGGCCGCCCAAAATACTCAGCTCGAGCATGGTTGCATTCAGCATGGCTTGCGAGTCGGGTGTCCACTTTCCTGGTTCATTGGCCTGCGATGATTCCAATGTAATGACCAGAACCCGGCGAATCGATGCAATCAGCCCCACGATCAGAAAAGGTTCACAGACGAGTTCGCCTGAGCGAAACGACACGCGTACGGTGTGCAGGATTTCTACCACCATCAGCACAAACAGGAGCCGGTCAATCGCGAAGACCAATGAATCGGGAGTGCCATGGTTAAGCGCGGCATGCCACAAGGAGACTGCCGCACCCCCGATACCGACCACAGCCGCTACCGCCAACAAGATGCCGAGGACGATATAGATCAGGATTTCGGTCTGAACGAATGCGCCGCTGGCAAAACCCGTCGCCCGCTGCGCGACCGATTCATTGCTCCTCTCTAGTGCCATCTCGCCCTCTCATTGGTGATCGTTCATTCATGCCCCCGAAATTCGGCCCTCTGGCAAGCGCTCAAAACCAGTTGATTGTGTGTCGGCCGTCGTCACCAAAGGATGAGACGCAGTGGACGTCGGTCTGGGCCCTGAATCGCGGGGGCGATGGCAAAGGATACCGCGCCTTGATCTAACGCCGCTGGTCTTCACCGCGGCGATCCGGCTCGCGATTCGGGTGGCTGAATTTTCGATGTCCGGTCTGCAAGGCGCCTGCCGATGGCTTCTGCGAGAAAGTCGGTGGCCAGTCGCAAGCGAGCCGGTACATGGTGGCGTTTTGGCCACACAAGGCTGACGTCTCTTACTGCGGTTGCGAACTCTTCAAGCACGGTGATGACCTCTCGATCCGACAGTTCGCCCATCAGTGAGGCCTGGGTCATCATGCCGATTCCTACTCCGCTTAAAACAGCCGCTCGAATCGTCTCGATGCTGTTGGAGGACAGATTGCCGCTCACAACAATGTGGTCTCGACCGTTCAAGTCGCGTAGTGGCCAGCTCGACGAATCGCGCTGCCCACGAAAAAGAAGGCAATTGTGATGGGCAAGATCTGCGGGGGATTTGGGAATGCCGTGGCGCCTGAAGTAGCTTTGCGATCCGGCGCACACGATGGGCGTCACGGCGAAGCGTCTTACCACCGCATCGCGTTCGTTGGTGGCACCAATTCGAACCGCGAGATCGATCCCATCTTCGACCATGTTGCGCATGTCGTCTGCAAGGATCAAGTCGATTTCAAGGCCTGGATTGCGCAAGAGCAGTTCGGGGATGACGGGCAGCACGTGCAGTCGGCCAAAGGTCGCAGGCGCGCTGATTCTGAGCAGACCCGATGCCTGGTTCAAACGGCTCGTGGCCTCCGTTTCGGCCTCCTCCATGGCTTCGACCAAGGGCCGCATCCGCTCGTAATAGCGCCGACCCTGATCCGTGACCGAAACCTTGCGCGTGCTTCGGTTCAATAGCGACACCCCCAAGCGCTTCTCGAGTGCTGCCACGGCCTTGCTGATTACAGGTTGCGAGGTCCCGGTGTGACGAGCTGCTGCGGAGAATCCGCCGGCCTCGGCGACGGCGATGAAAGCGTTGAGTTCAAAGAGTCGGTCCAATGAGGGCGCTTTATTTATGCAATTTTGGAATGGATCAAATAATAATATACGCCATTATCATCCGAATTGAAATCAATTAGGCTTCTGGCGAGGAGCTTAATTTGAATATCGATCTTACGGGCCTAAAAGCAGTCGTCACGGGATCTACAGCGGGCATCGGGCGGGCCATTGCCGAGGGACTCGCTCGCGCGGGCGCGTCGGTCGTCATCAACGGGCGCCGCGAAGAACGCGTCGCTCGGGCGCTCGAGGAGATGCAGCAGCTTTTTCCCGATACGCCCGTCATCGGCGTTTGTGCAGACGTCGCGACCGCAAAGGGGGTTGCATCACTGATCGAACAGGTCCCGCATGCCGATATCCTCATCAACAATGCGGGCACGGCACGGCCGAAGCCCTTTTGCGAGATCACCGACGCTGACTGGCTGGATCTTTTCGAGTTCAACGTCATGAGCGGCATCCGCATGACCCGACACTACTTGCCGGCCATGGTGAAGCGCGGATGGGGGCGGGTCGTCTTCGTCAGCAGCGAGTCGGGTGTGAACGTTCCCAAGGAGATGATCGACTATGGAATGACCAAGACGGCACAGCTTGCCGTCTCCCGGGGCGTTGCCGAGTCAGTGGCCGGCACCGGGGTCACCGTCAATTCCGTGCTTCCCGGGCCGACCCGCTCGGAATCCCTTGGACAGTGGATGCAGTCGCTCGCCGACGCTGAGGGCATCTCCACCGAGGCCGCCGAGGAGCATTTCCTGAACAGCCAGCGCCCGACCAGCCTGATTGGCCGATTTGCGACCACCGATGAGGTCGCGAACATGGTTGTCTATCTCAGTTCTGTGCACGCATCTGCGACGACAGGAGCAGCATTGCGCGTCGACGGCGGCGTTGTGCGCTTCATCGCCTAGCCAGCATGTGCATGCGCCGATTTTCGTCCTTTGACTTCTTTGGAACACGCCGATGAAACGCACCCTGACCCTGGCTCTTGTCCTGCTCGCGCTCGCCCTGCCCTGTTCTGCTCGCGCGGAGCTCGAGACTTACGCTCTCGATCCCCAGCACACGCATCCGAGCTTCGAAGTCGACCATGGCGGCCTTTCGGTCTTTCGAGGCCTGTTCAAGACGAGCAGCGGCTCGGTTCAGCTCGATACCGCTGCACAGACGGGAACCGTCGATGTCCAGATCGATGCCGCCTCCCTCGAGATGGGCGTCGATGCGCTAAACAAGCACGTCGTGGGGCCTGAGATGCTTGACTCGGGCACGTACCCGATCGCCGTCTACCACGGTAAGCTGGACGGATTTAAGGGAGGCATACCGACGCACGTCACGGGTGAACTGACCCTGCACGGCGTCACGAGACCAGTCAGTCTCGAAATCGACGCGTTCAAATGCCTCTTGCATCCGCTCCTGAAAAAATGGGTTTGCGGTGCCGACGCCACGGGCACGTTCAACCGGGCCGATTTTGGCGTGAATTTTGGCGCCCAGTACGGCTTTAACATGGATGTGCTTCTGCGCATTCAGGTCGAGGCGATCAGGCTGTAGTGCAAGCCCGCCTATACCTCGACGCACCACTCGATCGGCCTCGGTCCTTCGCGAAGGTGCAACCGAGCGAGCGACCCTTCAGTCGTTACAGGGGCCGCATCTGCAGGCCGGTGATGATTCCTTTCGCGTCCAAAGCGATACGGAAAAGCATCGTGCCGTGTTCGAACTTGACGAGGTAGGCATCTTCACCCTGAGCGCCCACGCCCTGGAATTGCATCGATTGCATTGCTCCCAGGCTGGAATAGACCTGTTGCACATTGGCCTGCTGCTGCCGCGCGGCCTCGGCGAGCTGCGGCGACATGGTCTCGTATTCGGTCGGAAGCCCGGCTTGGCCGCGCTCAATGACGCGTCTTAGCGCAGCTTCAGCGCCAGGCGTGGGCGTGCTCGCTTGCATACGCGTTGCAAGCGTGGATTCGATCTGTTCGGCGAGCGCAGCGTCGATGCGGGGCATCGTCACATTTTGGCCATTTTGGTGCAGCACGACCGCGCTCGCCTTGCCGCTGCCCACGGCGACGAAATCGAGTTGCGCCTTGATGGTCGGAACTTGAAGATAGAAATGAGTCGAGGATGTTGGCCGAATCTGGAACGCTGGCTGCCCCGATATCCTCACTGAGAGCTGGGCACCTGAGCGGGTGACGTGCATCACAAGCGAATCGCTCAGCTGATAGTCCCCAACGTAATGTTCGAGCACATCGGGCGGCAAGGCGACGTCGTGGGTTTCGGCTTCGGTCGTCGTCTCGGCCGGCTGCTTGTTCGGCGGGCTGACCTGCGCCGCCACCGCCACGAGTGTGAGCGACAGGCAAGCCAGGGCAGTCGAGGTGACTTGCCACCACTTTGCGGGTTTACTGAGCATGATTCGTATCCTCTGCTCCAAAAGCGAGGCGGACTCGGACATTGCCGCGACGGCCCCAATGAAGCTCGACTGGCGTTCGCCAACCGCAATCAATGTCTCGCCGTACTGTTGCGCGTCGACCCCCGCGCCAATCACGCGCGCATCGCAGTCGACTTCAATGGCGTGACGCAGGCGGCGCAATTGCCACCACAACGGCAGGTTCCAGGGCACCAACACCACAAGGCAAAGCGCGACGGTGAAGAGCTGCGGGTCCTTGGCCTCAAGGTGTGATCGCTCGTGCGCGACAACCGAGGCCTGAGCAGCGGGTGTCGATTCCTCAAGCCAAGCCGGAACGACAATTTCTGGCCGCAAAAAGCCGATCACTGCCGGGCCCACGTCGGGCGCCACGTGTACGCGGGCGCCTGAGATTTCCCTGGTACGCCACGCCCGCTTGCGGCGATAAAGCTGTATGCCATTGGTCACCAACGCGGCCAACATCGCCATCGAAACAAGGAGCCAGGCACTCTTTGCCACGGTCTCGAGGGATTGCGACCTGGCGAGCTGCGCGCTGACCGGGTTCTGCCACAGCACGGCATTGAGCGGAATCGATGTGGTCTCGCGCAGGGCGACAAGTTTGCCGGACGCTGCCGGCACGACGTTGTCAGGAAGCTCCACGGATACCGATGCGATGATTGTCGGAAGGACCAGAGAAGCGATCATCGCCGCTAGCCAGTATCCGCGCGTCGCGACCTTCCTGAGTCTGGCGCCGCGCTCGAGCGCCAGCGCGGCGCAACCCAGAAGCAGTGACACCGCAATGACGTAAATCATCCAGATAATCATGCCTACTCCTCTTCGGAATGAGTTGCGCTACGCAGCAGGTCGCGCATGCGCTGCACCTGCCTCTTTGTTAGCTTGCGATCGGAAACGAGCTGGGCGAACAAGAGCTCTGATGATCCCTTGAAAAACTTTCCGGTAATGTGCCGCAGCGCACTTTGCTGGGCCGCTTGTTCCTGCACCGCTGCAAAATAACGGTGCACGCGCCCTTCTTCCTCGTGACCGACGTAGCCCTTGCTTTCCAGCGTGCGCAGAATTGTGAGCACGGTCGTATACGCCAGCGGATCATCGAGACGGGCACGCACCTCGGCCACCACCGACGGGCCCCGCTCCCATAGAACCTGCATGACGTCAGCTTCGCGATCGGTAAGGGAAATGTCCATGTTCCTTGGCAACTAGATTTGTAGTAGATACTAGTTCACCGATTTCGCGCCGTCAACTATATTTATAGTAGCAAGGCAAGAATTCCTTGAATGAAGTCATCCAAAGAAGAACCTTCCTGCGAACAAGCGCGGCTAAGCCAACGACACCCTAGCCTCGCAGCCTTGATTCCCGCCCCGACGAGCGGAGCCATGGAAATTAGCCGGGAAAACTCAACCTGGAATGGTCAGACCTCGTTGTACGCCCGGTCGGGCGAGAAACGTCTCCAGCACGCGCTTGACGTTCGTGAACTGGTCAAAGCCGACAAGCTCCCCTGCCCCATAGAAACCCACGAGATTGCGGATCCAGGGAAAGGTGGCGATGTCAGCGATGCTGTAATCGCTTCCGAGAATCCAGCTGCGGGTGGCAAGCTGCCCGTCAAGCACGCCAAGCAGGCGCTTGGCCTCTGACACATAGCGATCGCGCGGTCGCTTGTCGTCGTAATCCTTGCCGGCGAATTTGCTGAAGAAACCCACCTGGCCAAACATCGGGCCGATGCCGCCCATCTGGAACATGACCCACTGCAACGCTTCGTACTTGCCGTGAACGGTCTGCGGCATGAACTTGCCGGCCTTGCCCGCAAGATAAACCAGGATCGCTCCCGATTCGAACAAGGGAAGCGGCCCTTCCGGCCCATTCGGGTCGAGAATCGCTGGAATTTTGCCGTTCGGGTTCAAGGAGCGGAACTCCGGGGACGTCTGATCGGCGGCATCGAAGCTGACACGGTGCGCCTCATACGGAAGGTCGCATTCTTCCAGCATGATCGAAACCTTGACGCCATTGGGGGTAGGAAGCGAATACAGTTGGATACGTTCCGGATGCCGAGCGGGCCACTTGGAAGTTACCGGAAATGCGCTGAGGTCGGCCATGGGAGAGTCCTGTCCTTGAGAATTGAAGAAGCGCCATCGCCATTTTGCTGATGCCAACGAATACAGCGCAGGGGAAATGAGGCAGGCTGAACACTTTGCAAAAGAATCGCATTCTCAGTGTTTCCCTGAACGACGTGCAAGAACCGGTCCTCGCGCACACAGGTCCAGGGGTCCTCTGCCGAGGTCTTGGACTGTCAGATGACGGCCCTGGGCTTCAACCATCTGCAGCTTCCTCGCGGCCCATGCGCCGGGGAAACGATCTTGCATGGGCCGGATTCGGCCCTGTCCGGAAATTGAAATCAATTTGAATCGATACTACGGTACCGTTTCGAGTGGATTTCAGCGGGCAGTCTCGTCGGCCCAAGGCGCGTATCAGGCAAGACGCAGCCGACGAAATTTCAGTGAGCAAGTTGACAAGGACTGATACGACCATGGTTGAGGGAGAAGACATTGATGCAAGCCGACGCAGGCTGCTCATTGCTGCCGGGCTTGCCGGTGGCGGGATTTCTTTAGCGTCGGTCGCGCCTGAGAATGCTCAGGCAAAGGGCGGCCTGGAGCTCTCAAAAGCATCCCGATCCGGCACGGATATGGCGCCGCTGATTGCCGGGCTTCACGTGCAATTTGGCGAAGATGCATCCACCGAGGTCGCAGTCTCGTGGCACAGCCTTGAGCCTGTGCTTCACCCCCGCGTCGTCGTCGGCCATCTCGATGGTCGGCTGGTGCGTACGGTTAAAGCCGTCGAGCGCAGCTATAAGGACGGCAAGTCCGGCCAGATGGTCTACGCCTACCACGCGAGGATTTCTGGCTTGCAGCCCGACCACGCTTATCTCTACGCGGCGCTACAGGACGGATCTGCTCCCGAGTTCGCTTCGTTTCGCACTGCTCCTCGCGGGCGCGCCGCATTCAGCTTTACCAGCTTTGGCGATCAGGGAACCCCGAGTCTTGGCAAGCGTATCGCGCCACCGCCCGGCTCAGCGACAGCCACTCCGCTTTTTGTCAACGACAACCTCGGCTCGCCGGCGGCAGGAGACACGACGCTTGGCATCGAACGTCTGCAACCGCTTTTTCATCTGTTCAACGGCGATCTGTGCTACGCCAATCTCTCCGAGGACCGGGTACGGACCTGGATGGATTTCTGGGCCAACAACAGCCGCTCCGCCCGCAACCGGCCCTGGATGCCCTCGCCTGGCAATCATGAGAATGAACTCGGCAACGGCCCGATCGGTTATCAGGCCTATCAGACCTACTTCTGTGTACCCGAAGCATCCGGGCAGACGGAGACGACACGCGGTCTCTGGTATGCCTTTACTGCCGGCTCGGTGCGGGTCATTTCGATCGCGAACGACGACGTTTGCTACCAGCATGGCGGCGATAGCTATGTGCGCGGCTACTCGGAGGGAGCGCAAAAGATCTGGCTCGAGCGCGCGCTGGCCAGTGCGCGCTCGGATCGAGCCATCGACTGGGTGGTGGTTTGCATGCACCAAGTCGCGATCTCGACTGCAGACAAGTTCAATGGTGCGGACCTTGGCATCCGTGAAGAGTGGGTACCGCTCTTTGACAGGTATGGTGTCGATCTGGTGGTGTGTGGTCATGAGCACCATTACGAGCGCTCCCATCCGATTCGAGGGAAAGAAGCCAATGAAACCCTGACGCCGCGCCCCGTTGCGACCCAGACCGATGTGATCAATACCGCTGAAGGCACGGTGCACATGGTGCTCGGCGGCGGAGGGACGTCGCTTCCCTCAAATGAACTCTTCTTCAACCCGCCGCAATGCCGCGTGATTACCACTGTCGGGGCACCGGATCCCAAGACCGGCAAGCGCCCCCCCGTCTACGTCACCGAGCTTGCCCCCTGGTCAGCGGTGCGAAATGCCGCACACGCATACGGATTTGCATGTTTCACCGTCGATCCAGGAAATCAGCGCGGTGGATTCACCGAGATCAAGGTTACATATTACGATGTGGTTGGCACCAACGGTCAGCTCGCGCCCTTCGAAAGCTTCACGCTCAGACGCCCGCGCCAAGATTGACTGCGACTGTCGTGCTGCGCGCCGGTGTCATCGCTTGAACTAGCTGGCGCAGGCACGCCTCTTCACTTGTTCGCGACGAGAGGGGAACAAGCTTGAACCACTTCGAATGCGTTGTACCGATCCTGAACGTAAGGGACTGCCAGGCGTCGCTTGACTATTACGTCGGCAAGCTCGGATTTTCCAGGAAGTGGGGGTGGGGAGAACCGACGGTGTTCGCGTGTGTCACGCGCGGCAAGGTCGAAATTTTCCTGTGCCAGGGCGCGCAGGGCCATGCGGGCACCTGGATGTCGATCTTCGTGGACGACGTCGATGCCCTGCATGAGGAATACAAGATGCGCGATGTCATTATCCGCCTGGCGCCGACCAACATGCCGTGGGCCACACGGGAGATGAACGTGGAAGACTTGGATGGCCATCGGCTGCGCTTCGGCAGCGATGCGACGGGGCCAGCGGATGAGGAAGGACTTGAGCGCTTCTCGCAGATGGAGCAGTCTTCCGCGTAAAAACGTGTCACCGGTCAAAAGCAGTGAAGCTCGCCCTTTTCCGAACCCACGAGGAGCGTCCCTTGGCGATATCTTTCCAAAGTACAAAGGATGTGATCATTCAGGTTGCCGACCTTCGCCAGGCCACGCACTTCTACGAAAAGGTGCTCGGTTTTCGCGTCACCCATCGCGCGGATACGTTGGTCGGATTCGATACCGGCTCTTTTGTGCTCTATGTCGAACAAGGTGTTGATCCAGGGCCGGTCTTTGAGTTTCTGGTATCGGATATGGGCGAGGCGAAGCAGCTGCTCCTTGGCGCCAGCTGCCAAATCATCGACGAGGATCTGTCAATGCCACGGTGCTACATGCGCGATCCTTTCGGATTGATGTTCAACCTGTCGGGTCGCGCTCCTGTCTAGCGCAGGACAGCGGCCAGGTGCCGGCCACATCGATCGCGTCTGGCGGGTCCGAAATGGCAGCTTGAGATCCTTGCGCGGAGCTCATAGACAAATTCCTGCAGGGGAGTGTGCCGCGCAAGGCCTGGACACATGCTGCGCACCTTAGCTTCCGCTTCTGGTCCAGATTGCACTATTCGGAAGAGCACGCCGAGGAGCTGCTACGCACGAGGATTCGTGCCTGCAACGAGCCAGTCGGTACGCACAACACCCGCAGGGCTGCAGGCTGGCTGTAGAAACTCGCCGTGCAAGACGCTCTGTCCGCCTCAAATCGCATTTCGTCGGACGGGTGTGGTGAAATCTTGTGGGCGCGTTAAGCTTTGATCATCGAATACGATTGCATGGAGAAGAAAATGTCTGACGTTGACGAACTGGCAAAACTGGCCGAAATGCGCGAGCGCGGCATCCTGACCGAGGAAGAATTTGCGCGCGCCAAGGCGCGCGTCTTGGGTTCGACGTCGTCGCCGGAATTTGCTTTTGCCGCCCAGGCCGACCCGCTTAATTCGCTTCATCGCAGCAGCCACAACCGCTGGATCGGCGGCGTCTGTGGCGGCATTGCCGAGGCGACGGGCACGCCAGCGTGGCTTTGGCGACTGACTGCCACCGCGCTCTTCCTTTGCCACGGTGCCGGGTTGATCCTGTACATCCTGATGTGGATCTTCCTGCCTTCGGAAGAATCCTGGCGCTATTCGAGAGCGCAAATGCGTTAGAGAAGGCGTGCGTGCCACGCCCGCTCCCCCGGCTTTCTGCCGGGAATTGCAGGGCGTGGCCGCCATGGCGATAGAAGCAAGCCGGTCGTCTTGTCGTATCCTTTCGGCTTTCGCCGCCCAAGCCGGCTTTCAGCCGGAGCACCTTCATGACCGCCCCAACCCGCATCATCGTAGGCATGTCCGGCGCGAGCGGTGCACTCTTGACGGTGCGCCTGCTGCAGGCGCTGCGACGAACGCAGCAGGTCGAGACCCATCTCGTGATCACCGCCTCGGCGCTCCTTACCGCCTCGCAGGAACTTGATCTCAAGCGTCGCGATCTCGAAGCGCTTGCAGATGTCTCCCACAATGTGCGTGACCTGGGCGCGAGCCTCGCAAGCGGCTCGTATCTGACGGCGGGCATGGTCATCGCGCCGTGCTCGATGAAAACACTGGCGAGCGTGGCCATCGGTCTTTCGGATAATCTGCTAACGCGTGCCGCGGATGTCATTCTCAAGGAACGCCGCCGGCTGGTGCTGGTTGCGCGCGAAACGCCCCTGAACCTGGCGCACTTGCGCAATATGGTGGCTGTGACCGAGATGGGTGGCATCATCATGCCGCCGGTACCGGCCTTCTATGCCAAGCCTTTGACGATTGACGATGTCGTCGACCACACGGTCGGCCGTATCCTGGATCTGTTTGGCCTTAGCCACTCGGAATTGCAAAAGCGCTGGACCGGCATGGGCGACGACAGCGCAAACGATGCGTCTGAAGCCGATTCAGGCGATGAATGGTCGAGCGAATGACGCACGATCTCGAGGCGGTTTGATACGGCGCGTCGCCTGATCCGGCATCGATGTGCGCCAAGGCGCCCGCGTCAAGGCGCATCGGCAAGCGCGCTCGCGTCTGCCATGGTGTCGCGTTTGCCGGCCTCAATTTCCTTTCGGTATTGTCTCTTGAAGCGCCTGGAATGGATCTTCTGTCGCGCAAAGCGGGCGAATTGGCCTGCCCAGGTTTTGCTTGCCCGAATGCTCGCGTCTTGCGGCAGTGCGTGGCCGAGCAGCAGGCTAAGCCAGCGTTCGGTGGTTTTGGCAACAGTGAATTCAAGGCTGCGGCGCGTCCCGTTGTCAACGACTTGTTGATAAAGCCCGGGCACGTTGCGAAAGCGCTCGATGGCAACAAGCACGTCGGATGCGTTTTTGATCGAGACGTAGTCAAGGGCACTCTGCCTGATGTTGGCGTATGCCGGCTCGTCACCCAAAAGCGCAGGCGATCCGGCGAGCCAGGCATTGACGAGCTTGCTCGCCGGCTTTTGCAACAGCATGCAGGGCGCCTCGCGCCGGTGACACAGCACCAAATCGACGTCGGAATAATCTGCCCAGCGCTTCCTGCGCACTTCCAGTTCGACGCCAATGGCAAGCAGCGTCTGCCGAAAAGCGTCAGACAAGAGCCACGGCGAGGTCGTGCCGGTTTCGCCCATGTAAGCAATCTTGCGGATTTCTGATCCGCGCGCGGGATCTCTTCTGATCAATCCAGGCTGCGGCCAGAACGGAATATAGAACTGCCGCCCAGGCGCGATGTGCAGATCGTTTTGGAGCACCTCGAAGTCGGCGAGCTCGAATGGCGGCCGGTCCGCGCGCACGCCCACAATGGTTGCGCACTTGGCTGCGCGTGACAGGCGGTTAAGCAGATCGCGGTGGACGACATTGACACAGCCCGGATGGATCGCATCGCCAATCGAGCTTGTGACTTTCGCTGTTGCAAGCCCCGCGCGGACATGCAAATACGTTTGCAAGACCCAGTTGACCGCGCCGCCTCGAAAGCGTTGCTCCTGCAAATTGACGTCATCCTCGGTGAGGCTGTCAATGTCAGCCCAATCGGTGGCGAGCCTGCGCGTGACGAAGTGCACGTGCGACGAATCCTTTGCGGCATGAGCGGGCATGCGTTAAGCCGCGCCTGCGCGCTGGGCTGCATAGAACGCCTGATACCACTGCCACGTGCTGCGCAAACCTTCGGCAAGGCGCGTCCTGGGGTGAAACCCGAGGTGCCTGCGTGCGAGCGAAATGTCGGAATACGTGTCGCGGATTTCGCCCTCGCGGGCACTTTGATACTCGACGTTGACGTCAAATCCGGGCGCGACGGTTTCGCGGATCAGTGCAATTAACGCATTGATCGAGGTCGCAATGCCGGTGCCGATCTGGTATGTCGAGCGCGCATCGTCCTTCTTCTCAAGACAAAGGCTAATGGCAAGGCAGATGTCGCTGACGTGCACGAAATCGCGCGAGGCTGAACCATCACCGTAGACCATGAGCGCCTTGCGCTGCCACACGTCACGCAGGAACTGGGCCACGACGCTGCCCTTGTGAAACGACAGCGGGCCGTAGACGTTGCTAAACCTGAGTGCGTGACACTGCATGCCATAGCTTTTGGCAAAGGCATGCAGATAGCCCTCAAGGGCGAGCTTGCTGGCACCGTAGGGCGCAAGCGGTCGTGCCACCATCTCCTCGTGCACCGGCGGAGTTGCCTCGCCGATGATCGCGCCGCCGGTCGACGCCGCGATCAGGCGGGGTATGCGGTGAATCCGGCACGCTTCGAGCACGTTAAACGAGCCCCTCACGTTGACGTCGAAATTAAACGAAGGATTGCCGATCGAATCGATCACGCGCGTATCAGCGGCAAGGTGGATGACGGCATCGGCGTTCTCGCACGCCTTGCCAACCAGTACCTCATCGCGGATATCGCCAACGATGACTTCGACCTGATCTAGCGGTGCACCTTTTTGCTCGCCGCGAAAGAAATTGTCGAGGACGACAATGTCGAGATCGTGTCGATTCTGTAGATGGGAGATGAGGTTAAGACCAATGAACCCTGCGCCGCCGGTAATCAGTACGCGTCGTTTCATCACGTGGTCAAAAGGCGCATACCCAATTCCCAACCGCTCGCAATCTCGATTTACCCAAAGGCGAAAGTGTACTGTGTGAACGGGGCAAAGCGAAACTGGCGGCGCATCAACCTGCAAGAGCGCCAGGCGCAGGCGCGATGGCGTCGCGCTGAGCGATCAGGCGCCGCAATTCCGGCAGGCAGGAACCACAATTGGTACCGGCGCGAAGCCTTGCGCCCAGGGCCTGCGTCGAGCAAGCGCCAGCATCGATCTCGCGCTTGATTGCAGAACTGCCCACGCCAAAGCAGGCGCATACCGTAGCGCCACTCGCCTTGCCCTCTGGCGATCGCCCCGAAAGCAGGGCCAGGCGATCGCCGGGTGTCAAAGCTTCGGCTTGAAACAGGCTTTGCAGCCACGTGCGCTCGGGCAAGGCAATGGTGGATGCGAGAAACATCGCGGCCAGAAGGCGCCCCCTTGAGATCTTCGCGGCGCGAAAGGTGCCTGTGGCAGCATCGCTGTAATCGATCCACTCGCCAGGCCCTGGTACAAGCTCGCGCCAGTCGGGGGGCTCACCGCGCCCTGCAAACTCGTAGCGCCAATGCGCCTCTCCCCTGCTTTCTGCCCAATAGGTCAGCTGTTTGAGGGAAAGGGGCGAGCCTGCCAGCGCGAAGCCGTGCCAGTCGACGGCAAACGGCTCGACAGCGACTGGCGTCTGCTTGAACTCGGGCTCGCCTGAAATCGGATCGACGATGGCGTTTACGACACGGCCGATGCGTGCATCCGAGGCATTGGCGTCGCTCCAGTGAATCGGCGCAAAAATGCTGCCGGGTCTTTGGTCTGCAGTTTCGCGCACCTTAAGGACAACT
>Ga0116229_10004578_pt1 | contig 22661 bp, 13 predicted proteins | sample S1TSphgellanicum_3_FD_87313 | JGI IMG/M metagenome (GOLD analysis project Ga0116229, IMG submission 87313) | Host-associated microbial communities from peat moss isolated from Minnesota, USA - S1T2_Fc - Sphagnum magellanicum MG | ecosystem: Host-associated > Plants > Peat moss > Unclassified...
CGCCCCCCCCCGCGAAGCCCCCCCCCCCCCCCCCCCCAAAAAAAACCGCACACGCACACAAACACAAACACAAAGTTCCACCTTAAAAGAACTCCTTGGTTAGCAGCACTGCTTTCCTCAGCACAAAAAACAAGCATCCTACCGAAGAAAAACCTTCACCTTCTCACAGTGGGCGGAAAAAAAAAGACACAAAAAGAAGAGGAAATATCCTTTCTCATCTCTTTCTTTCACACTCCTTTTCCCAACCACACAAACGTACACAAACGCACCTGAATAAATGTCGACGGATTACGAAAACAGAGATAAAATAAACGCCAAAACGCAATCAAGCACCAACTCTGCTCGCGTGAGAAATAATAACCCTAGACGACGACTTGTAGGCTTGCTGCTGCTGCTGTTGCCGCCGCCTAAACCCGCTCCAATAACAAGAAGAAGAAGCAGTTTTCTTCCTTGTCCTCCTCTTCCTTTCCGCTGCTCCCTTGAGTTTCTCCTCGCGTTCTGCTCTCTACATACAACGCGCGTGATACTCTTCTCCTTCTTCTTCCAGTTCAAACTCTCCAAACACGCGCGACGTGATGGCGTCAACCTGCGTGCGACCAAAAAAAAGGGGAAAAAAAACAAACCAAAAGGGACGCCGGGGTGGGGGTCCTCTCGAGTGTGCGTGTGCGTCTCGTCCACGTGCGAAAATGAACGAAGTTTTTTTTTTTTTTTTTTTTTTCAGAAAACGCACCTTCTCGTATCCTTACCCGCCCGTCCCATGCTGCCCCCACCCCCTCTCGAAGGTTCCCATGTTCCCACCCAGTTTCTCCCACGGGTCGGTTGTTTCGTTAGTAATGAATTTGCAACCGGAAACCGGCAACACAAGGTCACGCTCCGCGGCGGAAATCAACAGGCACTGGTTCAAATGTCTCCTACGGTGGTGACCCAGTGAATTGTTTTTCCCTTTTTTTTTCCACACAATTTTTTGTCGTTGTTTGTTTGTTTCCACAAAAAAAAAATGGAAAATTTGGAAAAATGCGTGTGTGTGTGTTTTTTCTCTTGTAAATTGGACTAATTTTGCTAATTATTTGGAAAAACATTTCCCAAATTCACAATATCATAAAACTTAGGGGGGCGGGGGGGGAGGGGGAAACCCTGCTAGTTCTTCCTACCCATTTATTGTCTGATAAATAATATCTACGATCTCGCTATCTGCACCTAAAATTTGGGGGCTCTTTCCTTGCTCCTAAAATTATGAGGAAATGGTAAATAGCTAGCTAATTTTGGAAAGGAGTTTTACTGAAAAATTTAGGCCAAAATTTCCCAAATACCTATTTCATTATTGAAATTGTTTGGGGAAATTTGTATTGTTGGAAATCGTGTACTTTAGGTCTCATAATTGGGCGCTTTTTTTTTTTAAATAACTGTTTTAGTCCCAACCTGGCGCGCCCCTGACCAGTCTCTTTGCTAATAAGTACCGAGTTTCTAGGTTAGGTGGAGTAGGCGCCTAGTACCAACAATAATGAATCCAGCCAACTAGTATACAGCTGGAATCTTCACCGGCTACAGCCTGTGGAACCGCCGTTTTGTGCCCCAGCAGGGCCGGCGGCGACAGGAATCGACGAATCCTAAGAAGTTTTCATTAATTGATTCCCCCTCCCCCCCCGCCCCCCTGCCCGCAAGGTCTCCAGACCGCGCTGTCGGCCCACACGGTGCACTGTCTTACACGGTAGGAAACCGCATCAGCAGCTACGAAACCAACCACCGATCTATACCGTCCGTTGGTAGCTGGTTTCATCCGACGGACAGCGACCGGGTAAGTAGAGCCAGCTACACGCGAAGGCTGAGTTGTTGACGCTTGCAAAGCTAGGACCGTCCGATGGACATACATGTAACGTCAGGATGCGGTCACGTAACCCCTTGGTTTGACAAAAAGTGCAATCGGAAAGGGATTTATAACTTATGCCGAGTCAGCAGTTCTCTCTGAAAGCTTTGTACCATATTTTGCCACGTGGCTGGGTCTGGTGCGTCAGAAACAGTGCAAAAATAATAATTAGCCTATTCATCCATAAGCAAATGGGTTGCCTCAAAATTCCTTGAGTTACAGCGAATTGTGGTACGCCACGTGTAAGAGCCGCTTTTACTCATGACCTTTTTCACACCAGGCAAGTTGTCAGGGAATGTAGTTTCATTTTTAAAACTCAAAAAGAACACTTGATGAGCCCCTAAAGTCCCCACTCCCACCTTCCCAAACAACGCCCCCCTAACAACCCAACAAAAAAAGGGGGGGGGCAAAAAACCCAATTCTTTTAGGGTATATCCTTTTCTTTTTTTGGGTTGGTTGGTTTTGATGAAGGAACTTCGGCTATTATTTCTTTCTAGGTGGTGGTCTTGTTGGAAACAAGCTTTTTCCTGGAATGCTTCATTTGGTCTCTTTGGTTGCTTTCCTTTGCACTTTCTGCACCTTGACTTCATGGTGGCCACACGCTCAACTCCAATTTCTCACCACCCCACCCCCTCCCCTGCCCCGGGCAGTTCTTAACTCATCAACAATTATGTAACCAGAGTAACCCTTGGCAACTTCCACACATGTTTGTTTGTTGAATGATTAAGTAATCTAGTAACTTTTCTTTTTCTTTTTTTTTTGACAAATAAAATGCTCCTAAGTAATATTCAGTATTTTCCTTCACAAAATTGTTGTTTTTTTGGAAAAAAAAAAATTCATACCTTGAAAATAATGTAATTAGTGTCCAAACTGCCAAGGTACTACTTACTCCTATGGTACTTGGGGAATTTTTTTTTTTAAAGTACCCCCCTCTAAGAAGCCTAGAGACTCACTAGGACTACTTCATTGTCCAATCATATTAATGAAAATTCCATATGTAATATATTTCTTGGCATTTGTGCCATATTTTAATTTTCACATTAGTAACATTCCTGGGTAAGGCCTGTTCCTCCTTCCAATACACCTAGCCAAGTAGGGGCCAACAAGTGGTATTGTGTTGGGTTCTCCCAGGGCATACCAGGTCTCACAAGTGGAGCAACCGAAACCCAAAGTGGAACAACTAGATGACCATGTGTAACCAACCCATAGGGCAAAACAAAACCCTAAAAACTCTCCTGAAATGGGTAAGATACCAAAACCACTTCTACTATTGTGGAATGGGTTGACAATCATGGGACCTACCTAGGAAACCCTAAATCCTAAACCCTAAACCTGGGTTTAACCCTCAACAAAAAGTACCAGAATAAGGTCCCAAAACTTGGACAATTGTGTGCCACCTGGGTTTTCCAAAGGTTTAAATAAATTGTGTAAACTGGTTTCCAAGCTGATGTGGTGAGGATTAAAGCTTTTATGGTGAATCAGATCTGTCCAGGATTGATGATTCTTGTTTATTGTTCTGCTACGTTGTCCTAGTCAGCCAAAGGGCCATTGTATGGCCTTGTCTAGTCATCCCAGTCTCTTATATATACTCCTTCCTTGCAAATAAACTTGGACTCCAGGTTACATGCCTATGTAGTTACTTATGATAACATACATATACATAATAAAATTGGTCATAGATTTGTCTAAATACATTAGACATGTTTTTTTCAAATTTTAGCTTGATACACATATAATATATCAGCTTTAACCACCTAATCTTAAGTTAATTTTAGTGACAGGAAATTTCAAAGGACTGGTAAATGGGAGATTTTGCATAATCTTTTGTATGGTTGTCCATAGACAATTTCAAAAATAATTACCTTATTTTTCTTCTAATAACTACCTCCTTTTTTAACAACTACCTCACTCCTTTCCTAATAGCTATCTTTTATCCTTATAACTATTTTATTCCTTTTTCATATCCACCAACATGAATGTGAAAAGATAAACTAACATGTGCCTTTTCATGTCCATAATATTCAAATTAATTTTAATTTTAATGACAATTGTAATTCAAACATGTATAGAATTCATTAGTAGTCATCACCATGACAATTCTTAACATTGTCCCCTTGACATTTCATAACCACCTAACTGACTCAATCCTTTCATCAACTCCATGTGACAATTATGAAAACATTCCATAAGTACTTAAATACCTCACTCCTTTCACCGACCCACTTACATCCATATGAGAAAGCAAATTAACATGTGATTTCTCACAATTGAGTTTTCATAATTTGGTTAAATTCATTCGACAAAACCATGAAAATAATTCAATTGAAATCAATTTGAAATCAAATTGGTTTGAATTCAACCAATTTGTATTAAATTTGATTCAATTCAATTGAAATTTCACTAAGAACATTAACAATGTTGAATTCAAAGGAGAAAAATATTGTGTTTAGTTCAATTCATTTCAATTCCAAGATTTGAATTCAATTCAAGTTGGATTATACAAATTTATTCAATATTGAATCATTCAAAGGGAACTTAATTTTTACAAAATCAATTCATTTTTTTCATTAATTCATCATCACTAATAGTGTGCAACAATGTGGATCCCAAGTCATATTTTTAAAAATATTCAAATCAATATTGAAAATGAAATATTCATCAAAACATTTTATCAAAGTTGGACAAGTCTACATATATTAATTATATCAATGTTATGTATATGAAATTATTTAAACTTAATATACTCATTATAAACATCAATTTATTAATATTTAATAGGAAATAATATCTAACAATCTTTTAATATCACCTCCACACATAACTTGGGCACAAACATTTTATTTTGCCCCTTTAACCACCCTCTATTTGGAATGGGTAAACATTTCTTCCCCTTTCTAATTACTTTTTGTTTTCGAATCAATAAGATATATTTCCTTTTCAACTTCGATCTTTTTTATAACTAACAAAAACTAAAGCAGTATGATTGTGGTAGGCCAAGCTCTTGAAAGGAATCTTCAAATAGGATGTCAACCTAGCAAACATTCCCAAATCCAAACATCCTTACTCAAAGTTTAACTCAATGCAATGTTTTTAGTTTGGGAATGACCTAAACTTGGTCAACAACAAAAACACACCTAAAAAACACCAAGGATGATGAAAGATGGGGAATAAAAAAAGATAGGAATGACAAAATAACAACAAGCGATAATAAAGGTGTTAAAAAAACACATTGGAAACACTAAGGGCATTAGGTTAGACATTTTTTTTTTCTTTTTCAAACAATATGGGGGACCAAGATGTTGAAGGTTGAAGGAATTGAATACAATGTTGGAAAACACCAAGAAATACATAAAGGATGTTGTGGCCACTAAGGTCAAAAATATTTTATATATTTTTTAAACTAATGGTCATTGGGAAGTGTGGAGGAAAGGACATTGAAAAGGCCCCAAAAAAAAATTTGAAACAATAAGAGCACTAATAAGGACATCATGGATGCTAAAAATATTAATGTTATAGTAAAAAAATTCATATTCTAAAATTAATGGAAGTGGAAATGATCTTATGAATAATTTATATGATCATGGATTAATAATGTTTAGTAATCAATTATCTTTTAAATAATTTATTTAATTAAGTTTTAATATATTAATAGTTTGACCTTATGTCAATTGATCATCATTGGTAGTGCAAAATAACATGAAGACCAAGTTAATTTTTACATTGACATAAATAATGATTGAAAACCATATGAAAAGATAAGAAATTTTTTTTGATCATCATTAGTAATGCACAACAATGCAGAGCCCAAGTTTGATTATTGGGTGGTTTTTATTTAATTTGTTGTTGAAAATAATATAGACAAACAATGTAGCAAAAGTTCATCCATCAAAGAATATAACAACTTAGTGAAACAATCAAATAGCTGAGATGTGTTAATTAGCCCTTAAAAGGCAAGGCAAACATTTACATCCATTTTCAAAAAAAAAAAAATGGTGCAAATACCCATAAGAAAATTTGTAGTGTATTTATAGGTAGTGAAACAATGTTTCCCACTTGTAAGAAGTGAGGTGCATTATTTTAAGGATAGCCCAAATGCATTCAAATAAATGTTTTAAATAATTTTACAACAAATATCCCTTGCATTGAGGATATTACATGTAATATTCCTTACCTCCAAGAAAAATATAATTTAAATATCTTTGAGTAAGAAATTATGAGTAAGGAGGCCACTCAACTACACTACAATTTCCAATGAAGGTTTTTGAGTAGGTTGAATTTTTTTTTAATGCATGGCAAAAGGTGTGACCAAAATGCATCAAATTTCCAAGGCAAAAGATGATGAGTTAACAATAACAAACATTGCAAGGTCAATGAAGTTGAACCCATCATTGACATAACATATTATACAAGAGTTCAGATCCTAGCATGGATGCAAATTGCTCTTGGCATGTTGTATGGACCCCCATCATATGCCACATTGAGAGGCCATGATGTTGCCAAACCCATTGTTAAACCCGATTAAATACCAAAAAACAAGGATTACATGGTTTGACATGTTTGAAAAATAGTTGTGTTACTTGTAGCTATAGACATAACCATTGAACCTTATTAGCCCATTGTTGTGACCCTAGTATCATACCTTTTAATAGGCTATCATCACAAACTTCATGGCTCATGATTTGACAATAATAGTCATATGAAATTTTTTTTTTCATAGGTTCGTATGGAATAGACATGGCTGTCATTCATATATTTGTATTGTTTGAACATTGATGTCATATGCATTATTTAGACACGAATGTCATATGCTTGTTTGTATTGTTTACACATAGATGTTGTATGTATATTCGTGTTGTTTACACATGAAAGTCGTGCACATGACTTCCATTTTTAAATAATGCATAATACTCATGTTTAAATGATATGAACTCATGAAATAACAAATTTCGCATGGATTTGGAACAAACCCATGAAACCTATAAATTTGTGATGTTAGGCCCATCAAAAAAAGTTGACCTAATACACATTGACATTCCACTTGCAATAGGAGGGGTTGTTTAGTTGGACTTCCATTGTGATGAATGCACTTCAATTATTTTTTATTTGTTGACCCAACTAAAGGGTATGGGATTGTTGGGACTATAGATCCATGTGTTGGAAACTTAAACTTGGCACATATGGTTGATGAAGGGCAAATTTACTAACGCAAAGAGTTAAAAGAAAACAACCTTCTTTATTGTTTCAATTATTGTTGTATTTGTTCATTTTTCAAATCAATTGCTTATAATTGCCATGCATGTTACTATTATTGAATTTGGTAGTTTTGGAACTACAAATGTTGTTGTTGTTCCAATAAAGACAAATAAACTTTTAAAATTAGGTTACACTTACAATTTAAAACACCTACTTGACTAAAAATTTTGTAGCCTTCAAACTAAATAAAGCCTAAATGGATGAACTACCAAAAATTTATGATAACAAAATTAGTAGTAAACTAAACCATCTAATGTCATAAAGGCACATCTTAAATCATTATTCAAGTTCGTGTTTTTGTTAATGGAAGTTTCAAAATCAAACTCAACCAATTTAAGAATAACCCATTTCAATTCAAATTAAAATTTGCATTTGCTAATTTTGTTATTGTTGATAGTGTTGTTGCTACTAATGCCAATGTCGTGGTGAAAAATTTGGGGTTGGAAAAGAAAAAACCATTACCATATCATTGTATTGGAATTATTCATGGCAACAATTTGTGTGTCAACTTGTGAAGTTCAATGTTGTAATTATTGAATCAACTACATCAACTATTCCTTTAGACAAGTAAATTACCCATATAAAAATCAACAATTTTTTTTAATGTTTAAAAACAAGGTCAAGATCTTGACATTTAAAACATGTTTATGATCTTTAGGTAGGAAATTTGATATTTTTGGAAAGTTTGATAAGTAAATTGAACTTTATAGTAAAGTATTAATTTTAATTAGTTATTTAATTTTTTACATACATACCCCTATGTTTTAATTTGTTATATACCTTTGTATTCGTATAATTTCTACCATTGGGAAATGTGAAATGTTTCCATGTAATTGGGCTTAGTTTTTAAACTAGGCTTAGAGGTTTTTTGATTTGCAAATTTGTGATAGAACCAAAATTGAAAGATTTAAAAATTGGACTCAAACCCCACCCAAATAAGTTCCAAATAAATTCTATAATGTCGAAAATATGACCAAAGGTTTTTTTCAAAAAAAAGATTGCACAATATTGGTTTTAATGTTTGCAAATTCTAACCAAAGGTGAAGCCAAATGACTCCTTTCAACAATTAAGTGATAAATGAAATTGTTTAATCTTCTCACAATTGCATTGTACTAAAGATTATCAAATATAATTGGAAACCAATCAAGGCCTACAACAATGTAAAAGGAAAACATTATCTTCATCACACAATTAATGTATAGGTTTGTGCACAAAACATGATTTTTAGCTTACAAATCTAAAAGCTCACATGTTGTAGTCACAAGTTATAATTAGGCACCCCAATTTATGTGTTTGATGGCCTAATATGGCAATCACCTTATTTACATCACAACCTAACCCTGGCAAATCCATTCCATTCCCAAACCTTATAAGCATTTACGCATGTAAATCACAATAGCATTCAATGACATTTTCACATGCAATATCACCAAACAATTTCCAACCAACCTTCACATTGAAATTTGTTACACAAATTACTTTAAATGTTTGCATGACTTTTGACTTGAGATCAATACTAGCATTAAAGGATTACTAGTGCTTAAAAATGGACCTATGATAAACTTTTGAATGTTTGATTGATTCCTTGGTAATCCTCCTCAATATTCACAAATGGTAGAACAATGATAATTGACATTTTTCAATTTATTATTTTTATTTTTTGAACTTGGCCTCTTCCACAACAATAACACCATTAGTACTTTCATCATTTTAGTACATCCTCACCATCTTCTTTATGACCTTGGCCCAAAAAAAACACATTGCAACTTTCAACATGCCATTTTGGTTTATTTCATTGATTTCATGTTTGTGTACCCATGTCAATGAATTAGACAACAATATGTAAGTGAAATTGTAATCAATTAAGTGATTTGGTAGTTCACCAAATAATCGGTAACCTACTACTTTAGTGATTAATATTTCTTTTTTTATTTAAATGGATGTCATATGAGCAAACAACAACTTTTGTTGATCAAGTCATATGAGTTTACATATTTATTTTATTATTATTATTATTAATATGTAAAAAAAAAAACCATATGTGTAGTGTAAATGGATGTTTATTTGATGTAATAAACCAATGATGCAAGGATGTATATGATCATGATTATATTGTGTGATTGAATTGCATGAAATATAATTATTAGTATTTCAAATGACGATGTCATTAAAAATAAAATTATATATATATATATATTCCAAACCTTTTCATCATCACATAATGTTTGAACGAATGTGTTGGGATCTAAGGAGCCATAATAACATATGGATATATGCAAGTTACCATTTTTGACAATTTCATAACATCCAAAGCATTTATATGGTTGAACACACTTGCATTATTATTAGTATTTTTATTTATAACATATATATGAAAATAACATTGATAAGTGTGTATGAAAATTTCAAAATTGGTCACACTTTTGCAGTCATGGCTGCTTGTCAACATTGTTCACTTTTATCTAATTTTTTAATTCATAAAGCAAGCCAAGAAATTGATTATTTGCCCCATTAAATGAGATGATTATAAAATAAATATTGGATGATTATTTAAATTGTATATAACATTGTTAATATGTTTGTGTTTGTTTATGTTTCTCTCATTAAAATCTATTAAATCCAATATTTTTATGATACCCTTTGAGGCAACGATTATGGAACAATGTGGTTTTCATTTGGTTTCACATTTTGGGGGAAGCTTAACAAGTTTAGTAGTGAAATATTAGTTCATTTTTTGGGTTATTTTTCCTTTTTCAAACTATTGAACAATGTGGCTTTGAAAGACCTAATAGGTCTAGTAAGAAACTATCATTCATATTTTTGGGAGTTGGAGTGTTCTGCATGTTTGGTTTTTTTTCCATGTTGGTATCTTGTTTGCTTTCATTTGATGATTACATAGTTGTTTTGCAAGATTCATCAGCTCGTCTTTCACAAACATGTCTATGATAAAGGTTTCAAATTAAGAATAAAACATTCACATTTTCATTGTCCAAAAACAAACAAATGTTTCGATTAATCTTAGATTTTGTTACAACTTTAATATGTAAAACAACATCAATAGGAGTTGAAGTGTTTTGAATCTATGATTATTTTTCTTTTTGTTGGGCTTTTGTTTACTTTCATTTAATGATTGCATTTTTGTTTTATAGGTGGCAACAACAAGGTCAAGCTCTAACATTTGTTCATCCTTTGTTGTTGAATTTTATTTTATAGGATTTTGTTGGAGTCTTTTAAAAACACGTAAATCAGTTTATTATTACGTATATGTACAAAAACATCTACAATTGCATTTTCCAAAAAAATCACATATGCATATTACATGATATTTCCATATCATACATGGATATCATTTATTTATCTTAGGTTTTTTTGTGTGCAAACACTTGATTTGGTTTGTCTTATATTTATGGATGGAATCCATAGTTTAACAAAATATGGGAGTCAACACCTTTGGGGATGAAGCAAAATGGTGCAACGCAAAAGGCCTTTGAAGCGATGCAATCATAAGGCCCTTAAAGGGGTGCAATTGAATAGATGATCGAACTTTTCAAGTCATCTATTGAAATTATATAAGTTGTGGTCATTCTAGAGTGATCTTGGTCTACAGATTTGACAATAATATTATAAATATAAAACCTTTATTTTAATACATTTATAATTGTGACAATGTTTTAAATAAATCTTGGTTTAATCTTGAACTAATTTTAATTCAATTTCATCTACATTTGACTAAAATTTTTGTGTCATTTATTTCATATGTCTAGACCACATCCAATCCAAACATCCACCCTAATCAATTATTGGTCTAAATGTAAAATCTTGACCAAATTTTAGATGAGGATTTTAATATAGTTAAGTCTTAAGGGTAGGTCAATTTCATATTCATGTCTTTCATGTAATTTCATCCACAACCTTCCCCACATATGTGGGTTTGAATTATTAATCCATGTTATTTCTTTTATGCATGGATTGTTTTTTGAAATAAATCTTTATGGTGTAGAATGTAGATTATGGATGGAGAGGACAAGGATGTACTGGTGAAAAGGCACACAAGGCTTAAGTAATGTTTTAAACTTGGAATGTTAGTTTGACTTCATATAGTAAAGGGCTAAGGGGCTTCATTGTTTTATTCTAAATCCTAATGTTGCTTCCATTAAAGGTGAAATATTTTGCAAGTTTGATTTATAAGATAAACTTTATGTAGTTTAATTACATGGACAACATTCTAGATAGTTGAAGCTATGGGTAGTAATCAAACCATCACATAATTGTGAATCTTCTTAATCTATATTTTAAAGATAATTTTACATGTTTTTCAAGTTTGAGAATTACATTATTTGAATATTTATATATTTTTAATATTCAAAGTTGTTAATTATGTTGGTCATATTGTTGTTTATTTCAATTTATAGGTATCCTGAAAATGTGTATTGTTGGTTAGTTGGAAACTGGAAAAAAAACATTCAAAGGGCAAGTTTGAGTGAATAGCTTTAATAAGCAACTTGAACAAATGATTTACAAACCACATTGCACTATGCCAAAATCCAACATTTATGGCTTGAACATTTTTGCAACTATGATTAATTATTAGTCATGTAATTATGTCTTTGGTAATGTTTATGATTACATGATTAAAGCATGTCATGATGTTCACAACTACATGATTAAGGCATTTTTTTGACTTCAAAATTATGTTTGACCAAGTAATAAAATATATTGGATGTGTCAAAAAGTTGAGAAATTTTTATATGAAAAAACATTTGTTGATTAGGTGGTAGTGGCAGACTAATTGATGAGGATTATTCATTTTGTTGGATGTACCGAAACAAATATGGTTGAAAAATAATCAAGTTTTTCAATCATTTTTGTTGACATCACATCTCTGTAAAAACATCCTTTGTGTTTTGGACATATTTTTGGATATATTTTGTCTAAATATCAAGTGGTATTAATTTTTTCATCATAAAATTTAAAAAATAAAAATGTGTCAATCGAGTTTTGCATATAACTACTTATCATTAATATACTCGGTTATATTTAATAGTGGCAAATTTTGTTAACAACATGGTGCATCCATCAAAATAACAAACAACTTCCATTGCAAATTATGTTCTACAATGTAAGATTGACACACATGCCACAAGTGTTGATCATTGAAGCAATATTATTATTATGGACATTGTCAAAGTCATTATGGTTTGCTTCAAGCATGCCCATGGTGACAAGTAGATAAGGAGATGAATTTAAGTGGTTGGTTAATAAGCAGGCAAAAACACAAAGTTGGTTAGTAAATAGGTGTGGCCAAGTTGTTAGTTTAGTTTGTTGTGTTCAATGTTTTGTTTTATTTCATTACATAAGTAAAAATCCATTTATGAAACCATGACAAGTTATTTTTAGTATAATTTAAAGGTGTGATATGCCATAGTACCTATTGAGTTGGAAGACATATTGCTTTTAAAAAAAGGAGGGATCTTATAATCCTATGCCCACTCTTAAGAAATACACGTAACATCCCTCCCACTTTTGAAAAGTAGGCATAAGAACCATCCCCCTCACATGCTAATGATCTATGCATGACAACATTTCACTCATGCTTTATGATTGGTAAAAGCCCACATGTGAAGACATTTCAAAATGTGAGTCTCCACTTGCCTACCACTTCATCCTAGGCTCCATGTTTCAAGAATGCCCATCTTGGGGTTTTAGCTTGCACATAATAAATTTATGAATGAGCATTGTCTTTTATAATGTGCCCCCATGTAAGGTGGGTTAATATGATTGGCCCTTTCACATGTACAATGGGAATTACATTTCCTTCCCACTCATATGGTGGATATTAAAAAATGCACAAAAATCACATTTTGTAATTTTCCATTGTCCTAGTTGTTCATACATTTCATAATTTCTCACCATCCAAATGACAAGATGTACCATATTGGCACAACTTGGTCATTCCATTGACTAATGTCCTAACAACACGACATTACACACAAGACCTTGGGCTTCACCCTTGGTTCATAGGGTGTAATGCCCAACCAAAAAAAGGCATTACTCTACACATTAAAATATGTTATGAATGATTATGCCTTTTTTTTTGTTTACATTGAAACACATAATAGGTTGGGTAATGTTGGTGTTCTTCAATGTGCTAGATTTCACTTGGATGAAAATTCAAAATCTTCAAGAAAGAAGAGTATGTTCCATATTCTTCCAAGATAGAAGATTATGCTATATTATCTTCCAAACTAGAAGATTTTATATTACAGAAAAGGTTCCCATGTTTTGTTTTCCCGTGTCCATGATGTTCATGTTCACATGACATGTCCATATAGTTTTGTTCACATGCTGTCCCCATAGTCAATTCATTGTCCATCATAATTGTTCACCAAAAAATGTTCATTTATAAGGTGTATAGCAGTCATTAGGTGATGGCCAGAGTGAACCAGCACTCACTTGGGTTCCATCCGTTGGATGCCCATTATAGACTCAGTTATGGATGAAGCTCAACTGAGTTAATATCTGGTCTAACTCTGGTAACCCATTCTGTAAGAAGTAGGTCCTATTTATAGGTAAGACAATAGGTGACTAATATGTAAGAAGATGGTTTATGCTTGATACACAGCTAAGAGCTGATTTTACTACCTACCTACTAACAACTTACTTGCATGTTGTTAGTAGGTAGGTGGTGACCAAAGCAACTGAGCTAACCACCATGGTTAGCTACGGAACTCGAACCCAACAGAAAATTGTTTCCAGACCATTCGCGATGCATCCTTCATGGTGCACTGCTGGGTGCTAGTTCACTTTGGCTTGTGACGATTTGCAACAGAATTTTCAATGGAGATCCATTCAGCAATTTCAGTTTCATAGCTTGGAGGAACTCACCAAGAATTGTATTATACACCCACGGGGTATTACAGTAGACGAGATCCTGCAGCCATATGTGTAGCAGACAATTAGATGTGTTCTGGCTAGACTTTATGTATCACCTCACCTTCACCCAATTCTATGTAACCCTTGGCTCAACATCAGAGTCTCAGATATGCAGCATTTTTCATACTTGGTGAAAGCAATTCTAGAATTTATGAGGAGACTCTACACTACAACTATGCTTTGCTCCATTGGGAAACACTTCAGTTCATTTGTCAGAAGAAACTCTCTACTACTTGTGCATAGATTGTTATGTATTGTCCCATTTGGATGTGTGTGTGTGAGGCTGGGAGCACACCACAGGAGACAACCAGGAATAACACATGGCTGTGTGTATGATGTGTGATTCCGGATTGCAGGTATGTCTTTAGCAGCAAAACAGCCATATGAGCACACACTGCAGCAAGTAAAATTATTTGTGACAACAATTTGGAGATACTAGAGCTATCTCTAAAGTCTTGTGATTAGGGGGCAAGAACAGCCAGTTTCGACACAATAGGCCATCAAACGCTTAACTGGGAACGAAAATTTTAGAAAACGAAATAACTGGGACCCAAACTGGTTTTTCCACCAATTTTGAATGTATGCTGAGTTCCTGTCTTTTCTTTTTCATGAGCGCCTTCATTGCTGCTATGTATATTTTCACTACTCCTTCCTGTACAACTACTACAATTACTCTTAAACCTTGTCCATTAAATGCTGAGTTTCAGCATTTCACACTGAGATTTAATAAAATTTCGTTACTTTGTGGATACGACTGGAAGAGGGGATAGGGGGTGAAAGCAGGCCCAAAGACAGGGTGAAGACAGGGTGACTTTACAAATCACTCTGCTGTATACAATGCCATTGCCATATTAGCAGGAAAGGGGATAGGTGTGTAGCTGAACCATGTCAGGTGGTTATCAAAAACAGGAATAGACACCTGACGGTTATCAAGGCAGTTCTAACTTTAAAACCAAAGCACCAATCCCAAAATACAATCATGATTCTCAAAAAATTCAAAACAATCCCAATAACAATTGCCTTGAAAAAATCTTCAGTTCTTCACTGGTTCTTTCATAAAAACCACTGATTTTTAAAGGCTTTTGAAATAACCAAAACCAGCAGTTCTTTAATTGTGATTGTGATTTTTAATTGTTTTAAATTTGGGTAAAAAAACCCAGGGTCACCAACAAGATCAGATACCCACCCAACAATGGGTGAAACCTGAAAACTCCAATGGTGGTGTCTTTTCAGTTCCCCTTCATTAGGGTGCTCATGCTGTGTCTCTTCATCCTTGTGGTGGGGTTTAACCTTCATCAGACTTTACATGTTAGAGTTGGGGTTGGTGGCTACATCCAGCAACAATAGCATCTCCCTTAGCCCAAATCAGAACCTGCAACAAAGAAATTATCTCTAAGTAATTTTGACAAGGTTTTTCCTGAATTCAAAAGGAAAAAATAAAATTGGAAGGTCTTGTAGATACAAGTGGAAGATGCTTCAAATGGGAATGAAGTGCTTAGGAGGCTTGAGGTGAAATTGGGGGAAGAAGATCATGAGCAGAGAAACAAAAAAGGATTGGCACAGGTGGTCAAGTCCGTTCTCCAGTTTAGTGAATACCAAACTCGATGCAAGGCCAAACTTAGTGATGGGAGCAATTGGAACGGGAGTGTTTGTGTTTGCAATGGGTAGTCTCTTGTACCAGAAATATTGCTATGAGCAACAGCAAAAGCTTGCTAGAGAAGAAGAGAAGCAGCCGAGCTTAGAGTTAATTCTCTCTGGAGATGATTCTTGACTCCCAAGGTTGATATGCCATAGTAGTACCATGGCAAGTTTCAACACTTTAGTGTCAAATGATTGTTTTACTTTGAACATTTTGAGGAATAGAATCCTCCAGAATATTATAGCAAATTCTTTAAACTCCTTCACAAAATTTTATTCTTTGAAAAAAGGTTTTTTTGTGAAATTTTCAAACATTTCTGAAATTAATATAATTAGTGTCAAACTTGCCATGGTACTATTGTAAATCACATTTCCAGACATGAGAAAATGAGCCTGGAAGATCAATCTCCTTGAGAAGCTGGTCTTTAGCTATGCTTTCCAAAACACAGTTTTAGACACTGAAATTTCTGTTCATATTAGAACACATCTTCTCTTCTCTTGAGATGGCTTAACATTGCATACCTGAAAGAATAAATTCTCTGAAAATTGAATCTCCCAAAAGCCTACATTTCTAATTTTGCTTCTTCACTTCTTTCATTATTTGACCATTCCATGAAATTCCTTGTATAAACTAGTAGAACTAAACATGAAAAACTAAGTTGAAGGCCTTTGTAGTTGACAATGTCATTTTTGTTTCTTTGAATGAATGGAATCAAAACTCATCCTTGCTTCTCTTGCAAGCCCAATGTAATTGATTCAAAAGCTTTTGATAACCATTTGTTGCGGTCATGGAGTGTTCACTTTGTAAGACTTGCACCACCAAGCAATGCTTTCTTTGGCCATTACAATTGTTGTAAGATTTGAGAATTATCTCTTCCTATTTTGACAAACTACCAACCATTTCTTTATCAAAGTTTGATCCTTAGAGGTATTTTTGGAAACTCTTTCTTTCATAGCTTTACACCCAATCATGGCTTCCTTGTCCTTTTGGTTTACCATATGATGTCATGTGTAATCAATTATGCTTATATATGTCACTTCTTCTCATATGATCAACCACATTAATCGCATACATAACACACAATTATGAAAGTAATGCTTCACTTGTGCCATGAAGCACTTGAGAAATAGGGAATTCACATATTGTAACAAAATTACAAAATAAATTCATGTTTTATAACCGTTTAAAAAAAAATCAACTTGAAAACACATGAGTTTTTGCAAACAAAAACAACATGACATACACCCTTATGGGAAGTCAAAATTTGTAGAACCTTGTTCTCATTTAAATTTGAAATAAATTAAGAAGATTTTTTTTTCACATCATGAAACAACAAATTAGATTCAAATTCATCTCAAAATTATTCACATGGTAACTATTGCCCAAAGCACAAATGGTCATTATCATAATAAACTCCAAAACAACTATTGTTTGCAACATTTTCAAGCCCACATTATAAAAACATATGGTCAACAACGTTAATCACACACCTAATATACATTGTCAAGTCCTTTCATGAAGTTTAGGTCAAATGATAAAATGGTATATTAGTCCAAATGTTATTTTGGTATTCATAATGAATATGTTAGTGTTGTAGGTGGATAGGAGTGGAGTTCAATGGACCAAGATGGTGCATGTTGGAATTTCAGTGGGGTCTTTCCCATGTATCCTAGTTCATTCACAGTTCCACTAAAAATGCACTACATTCCACTAAGGTAGAATTGGGCCATTTCCGGTGGAATGTTGAGTGGATTGGGGACATGTTTTGTAGTAGTGATATAATTATTGATATGATGTTATGGTTGAATTGTAACACATTATGTTGATCAAACATTGTGTTACAATGTCATAACAATATTATGTCAATAATTTATCAACATTTAACCTTGAACACATTATTAAAATGTTGTAAAGGACTACACAGAGGGGGCAAGTTTGTGATCATGTTATTTTTCATCAATAATGTCTATGAATTGCTTTCAGATTTTGCATTGTTCATACATCATTCTTTTACATTTGTTACTTTTATATTATATTATGTATTTGTGCATCACTCACATTTCAATTCTACAAGCGGGATGTACAAGCTTGTGACCTATGAAGAGCAAAATCTACAAACATTGAAAGGGATCTATAGGCTTGTGGCCTACGATGAGTAAAATTTTCATTTTGCAAAAATCTAGTTTTAGTTAACACTGACACTAATATAGAGTTGCCACTAGCTACCACATAGGACTCCACATCAACATTGGTGGTACATAACACCACATATGTGAATCTATGTTTTCATCACTAAATTAGGGCATTGATTTAACAAGGATTTAACATTATGTGTGAATAAAACTTTAACAACTTTTATTCCTAGTAATGAAAGATTTCTCCTCTTTTCTGAACAATATATTTAGGGTTATAAAATGCCCTCCAACTATAATAGAAAATTGTTAGCATGCTTTAAGGAGGAGGATGAAAAAGGGGTGGGGGCCAATAAAAGTGGAAGGTACGTACTTAATAGGAAGGGGCAACTTTTAATGGGTGGTTACCAAAACTTGCACAAAACCTTTTGTCAAGGTAAATTTAACATTAATTGGTTATACTATTTTATTACATCCCTTTTTTAATTCAATTTTGGTTTATCTAGTGTAATTCGTTGGTTACTATTGCAACCTTAGCCTTAAGCTCGCAACCAAGGCAAGGGCTTGTGAAGGTGCATGCCAAAAGTGAAGCCTTGGAGTCACATTTCATATTCCCAAGAGTGCACGAGAGTGTGTGGAAATGAACCCCCACACTCCTAAGTGAACTCCCACATTGGGAGTTGGAATCTCGATGGATTTCCAAATTTTCAAAGGGTAATTGCAGAGGTCAAAACACATTAGATTGAAAAAGTTTTTTATATCATTAGAAAGCTTTTAGAACATAGATGTCTAAAATGGGCTTGCATGATTCATTTGGGTACGTAAAACATAAGTCATGGCCAAAAGAAGGGTCAGGAGTCAAAGTGTCACTTTGACTTTCGAACATTAAAACTCAGGAATTGCTTCGATTTATTTGTGTGCAGGTGGCGTGCCACATACCATTGGAAAGATTTTGATGAGGGATACAACTTTGCTTTAGACCTCATCTTGATCAGACGTTTGTAGAAGAAGTTATGGGCCTCCAAAATCATGGAAGTCCCAATTTTCAAAATTTTGGGACTTTAACTTGGGAGTCCTAGGACAAAATGACATTTGGGTGCTAGCCTTGTGGCCAAACACATAGAATATTATAAGGGGGAAGGTGGTGGTTTCCCCCAAATCTGGGCCGTGGTGAATCTTGTAAGTTTGTGTTTGTTCATGGTTTGTTTGTGCACCAAAAGTGCTCAAATTATGCACTAACAAACTTGTTGTTTAGTTCATGCAAGTCTGTGTGAGTAATTGAGTTGTTTGTCACTCTTCCTAATCCCCATCCCGGAGCTCTAGCACACCCCTTTACCCCCAAAGTGTTGCAAGCCAAAGTGTGCACCCCAACTCTTTCTCTTTCCGTTGTTTTCACCTTTGGACTCATAGTTGAATCCATCAAGGAATTTGGGGGTGTGTTAATTACATTCTTCCTGAATTTAGTTGGGGGTCATTCATCCATAATTGACTAGTTACACCCTTTTTCAACTCCCTTGGAGCTCATCTAGTATTGGTTACCATGTTATACCCCTTTTCAATTCCATTGGAAGTCATCCATTTAGTATTGGCTCCTAGGTTACATGCCTTCTCAGCTCCATTAAAGTTTGTTTAGAATTAAGGAATTGGCTGTTATGTTACACCCCATCTCAATTTAGTTAAAGTTCATCCATCTAGTAATTGCCTGGTTGGTGATAACCCAAGTTCTCAATTACGTGCGGGTTGGGTTTCATTCATTCGCTACTTGGGTTCATTCATTCACTTAGGCTTAGCTATAAACCAATGGTTATTTGAATTTTTTAAAAACCACCCATTCCTCAAAAAAAAATTCAGAAAAAAACCATCAATTTTGGTTTTTTGAAAAAAAATTAGAATCAAAGAACTATGAGTTTCAGTTATTTCAAAATCCTTAAAGAACCTATGGTCTTCATGAAAGAACCAGTGGTTTTACATTTGGTTGTTTGATTTTTTAATATTTTGAAAACCATGGTTAACACACTGGAACTGGTTATTTGAATTTTTTTTTTTTCAATTTTTGAGAATCATGCTAGAATTAGTTGTTTGATTTGTTTTTCAATTTTTACAACTATGTTTATATGCCAGAACTGGTTATTTGATTTTTTGAGAATCATGGTTATGAATCATTAGAACCTTTTTGATAACCGTTGAAGTCTACTCCTGTGTTTGATAATTGCCCAACATGGTTGCAAATGGGTTTTTGATTTTTGTAATAACCACCAAGTTCTGGATATTTGAAAAACTCATAATCAAAGAATCAAAGAACCACTTGTTCCCCCTATTTGGAAAAAAAAAAAGAATTAAAAAACTACCAATTCTTGGGTATTTCAAAAACTTCAAAGAACTATAGGGTTTCATGAAAAAACCAAAAAATACCCAGCAATTTTCTTGTCAATTATTTGAATTCTTTAAAAAATTGAGAATCATGTGTAATGAAAAGAATAAAGAACAAAAAAATAACACATTCCCAAATGAATAATTCAGCAATTGAACCTAAATCTCCATGAATCACAACACAATGAATTACTTAAATCAAACAACTTAACAAATTGTTTAAACACCTAACTACGTACTCAACCTAATTCAATTTATAGGTCATCAGGATCAAGTCACTCAGATTCTGCTTTCATGGAGCTCAACTGGTCGTTTCGTGGCAATTTCATTTGTGGCATGTACCCCAACACTCATGTACTTGTTTCTTAGGAAATCAAGCCATGACATAACCCCTAAACACATACACAAAAGTTCATGTACAAATGAAAAATCTCATGACATTGGCTATACTCCACAATATGATCCACTTAACATATCTCACAACTTCCCACATAAATGAACTGGAAATATGACTCTTCGCAATCTGACCCAACAAGTTTGACAAAGATATTGTAACATTCTAGATGGCTTATTAGTAGAACTCCAATAAGAGACTAAGTCTTTCTGGCAAAACAACCTCCTTCAAAGCTCCAATGAGATGGGGTATTCTATTCCTAACAACAAGTTCAACCTCAACAACAAAATTCCAAAACACCCAACACATCACAAATGACCTGCCATTTGACCTCTCTTGAAATCCCTAAACATTTATTTCATCACATCCCTAATTATTGACCCCTACATTCTGCTTCTAAACCTGCACTCCTATTGAAAGCTCATGGGTGTAGAGAAAATTGCAAAACCTTAAAACCCTAAACCCTAAAACCCTTAAAAAGGAATAAGGTGGTTATTTACAGAGGGGCATTCCTTCCCGTCTGTAAAACATTAGATCCTAGCTCACCACCACACCAAACGACGATCTGCGACCTTCCTACACAACCAAAATTGAAAATAATTAGTTCTTCTGTTGCAGCCATCTTTGAATTGGCAGCTCTTGAATGAAGCATCTCTTCCTTAATAAAAGGTCCACCAAAGAAACAATGCAAGAACATCAACACCATCCAAAATGAAAAACACCAAACACACTGAATGCCACTCTACAGAACTTGCAAGAAACAAAACAAAGGGAAAACAAACAACAACACCCGTTTCCTGTCTCCTCCATCAATTGCCGAAAATCTTGTCTTGTTTTACTTTGGATGGTTGACGATACTAAGTTCCATCAAGTTAAGATTTCATACCTTCAGTTTTCCCCCACACATGGTTTATAACAAGAATCAGCCATTTGATTTTTTGGATAACCACGATTCTATATATCATAGCCACGGGTATCAACTCTGATAAGTGAGATGATTACCGAAGGGTTTGGTGCAGTTTCTAATACCCGCCTCCCTCTGTTGTAAAAAACCCTTTTTTCGGCAACCCCAGCAAGCCAGAAAGCTTGTGTAACAACTTTGCCCTAACTTTTCGTGCTTCTGTTCCGTTGTGCGCGCGTTGCAAAGGCCGCGACACACGGCCGAGCGAGCGAGCGAGCGAGCCCCTCACAAATCCGTCAAATCTTCCATTGCAAGCACAAGAAGAGCGCGGGGGAAGCGGATGCATAGTTCTTACGATTGTAGCAATCCTTCACTAGGGCGTCTTGGGGATTCTTTTTTTTTTTGTCAAGGCAAGGTCTTCTTCCTCCTCTGTATTCTTTTGTTGCACCAATTTGAAGGTAGCAGCAGCCATGGGAGCAGAGAAAGTAGATGATGAAGTGCGAGGAGACAAGGAGCGGCGCAAAAGGAGCGAGCGAGAAAAAGAGAAGGATAAGGAAAGGGATCGGGAGGTGGTGGAGAAAGACAAGGAGCGGGAGCAGCGGGACAAAGATAATAAAAGTAATAAGGAGAAGGAGAGATCAGAGAGAAGCCGGAGCAACAAGGGTAGTAGGGAAAACAACGTGCAGGAGAAAGAAAAGAGTAGTAGAGACAAAGAGAAAGAGCAGCGGGTGGTGGATCACGACGTAGAGATGATGAAGAAGGATAGGAGCAAGGAGTTGGACAGGGATAATAGGGATAAACATGGCGACAATAAGGAAAAAGTCAAAGAGAAGGAGAAGAGGGACAGGGAGAAGGAGAAAGACAAGGAACGAGAGAAGGAGGAATTGATTAGAGACAGAGATAGGGATAAGGATAAACCAAAAGAGAAAGAGAAGCGGGACCGGGAGAAAGACAACAACGACAAGGAGCAGCGAGAGAAGGATGAGTTAGACAAGGACAGGGATAGAGAAAAGCATGGTGACAATAAGGAGAAGATGAAGGAGAAGAGGGACAGGGAGAAAGAAAGGGAGTTGCGGGAGCGAGAAAAAGAGAAGGAGCGAGAGAAAGAGAAGGCAAAGGAAAGGGAGAAGGAAAGAGCAAGGGCTAAAGAAAAGGAAAAGGAGAAGGAGAAGGA
>Ga0116229_10004581_pt1 | contig 22653 bp, 17 predicted proteins | sample S1TSphgellanicum_3_FD_87313 | JGI IMG/M metagenome (GOLD analysis project Ga0116229, IMG submission 87313) | Host-associated microbial communities from peat moss isolated from Minnesota, USA - S1T2_Fc - Sphagnum magellanicum MG | ecosystem: Host-associated > Plants > Peat moss > Unclassified...
CTGCCGCGCATGATCCGCTACACTGGCGACCGATGAGCGCAGATGCCAGCCCCAATGACGCCGACCCACAGCTGCAACGCAATGCACTCGGTCTGCCGGATCTGGTGTTCCAGGGCGTCACGCACATCGCCCCGGCCGCCAATATCCTGTTCTCGTTTCCGATCATCGCCCTGAAGGCCGGGCCCACCATGCCGCTGTCGTTCCTGCTGGCCACCATCGTATGTGTGTTTATAGCCAACACCGTGTCGCAGTTCTCCAGGTACCTGCCCTCGAGCGGCGGCTATTACGCCTTTACCACGCGCGGTTTGGGCAACCGGGCGGGATTCATGGCCACCTGGAGCTACCTGATCTACGATTTCCTGGGTCCCGCGGGCACCATCGGTTTTCTCGGATATCTGATCTCGGATACGCTGCACACCCAGTTCGACCTCAATATCGCCTGGTGGCTGCTGGCGTTGGTGACCTTCGCGGTCGTGTGGATCCTCACCCGCGACGGCATCCGGCTGTCGATGCGCATCACCGCGTTGCTCGGCGGCATCGAGTTGCTGATCATGCTGGCACTTGCAGTCACGTTCCTGGTGCATCCGGGAACAGGTTCCAGCTACACCGCACCGTTGAACCCTGACCAGGCGCCGCAGCATTTCCAGGGCATCATCGCCGGTATGGTGTTCTCGATCCTGTCCCTGAGCGGCTTCGAGGGTCCGGCGCCGCTGGCGCAGGAAGCGCGCCGACCCGGCAAGTTCGTCGGCCAGGCGGTGATCCTGTCGCTGCTGGCGACCGGGCTGCTGTACATCTTCACCTCCTATGCGAGCGCCATTGGCTGGGGCTCCTCCAACATGGCCGCCTTCGCCGCCGATCCGAACCCGTACTACGCGCTCGGTCATGCGCTCTGGGGCGGTGGCTGGTGGTTCGTGGTGTTCGCGCTCATCAACAGCGCGATCGCGGTGGGTCTCGCCTGCACCAACTCGGCATCCCGTGTCATGTACACGATGGGCCGTGCCGGCACGCTGCCTGCCCGATTCGCGAGGATTCATCCGATCTACCAGACTCCGACATACGCTATCGGCTTCCAGCAGGTGTTCGGTATCGTGGCGACGCTGCTGGTCGGGCTGCTGCTGCGGCCCGAATACATCTTCGGATTCCTGGAAACCATTTCCGCGCTCGCCGTCATCGTGCTTTACGTGATGTCGAACCTGGCGTTGACGTCCTATATGCGTCGCGTGCAACCCCAAAGGTTCAGCGTCTGGCAGCACCTAGTGGTGCCGTGGGCGGCAACGCTGGCGCTGGTGCCGGTGTTGTTCATCACACTGTATCCGCTGCCCGCCTGGCCCTATGACATTGCCCCCTACCTGTTCCTTGCCGGCCTGCTGGCGGGTTTTGCCTACATGCAGTGGCTTGAAGCACGCAAGCCGGGAGCGCTGCAGCGAGCAGCGACGATGCTGGTGGGCAGCCTCAGCAGTGCCCAGGAAGGATCGGATCGCTAGCGGCCAGCAAGGAGGTCGCGTGCAGGAGGTCTCTTGGCTGCGATAGCGATAGTCGGCTACGCGGACGCCTGCCGGGCGCTGGATGTGATCATCGCCGAACTGCAGCGCCGCGCGCTGCCCGCGGTCATCACCGTGGCCGACGATCATGGTGAGCTGATTGCGCTGATGCGCATGGACGGCGCGCCGCTGTCGTGCATCCTCAACGCCACCAACAAGGCATGGACCGCCGCGCGCGAACGCAAGCCTTCGTTCGACGTCGGCCGTGCCGTGCGCCACCCGGACAGCGGCTTCGATATCGCCTACTACGGCGACCCCCGTTATATCGGCTGGGGCGGTGGCCTGCCGGTGGTGATCGGGGGCGCGGTGGTCGGTGCGGTCGCTGTCAGCGGCGCGCCCGAGGCGGTGGATATCGAGATGGCGGCACTTGGCGTCGCGGCAATCCTGGCGGGTCGGGAGCAGGCGCCAGGGTAGAGATCAATCCCGGGTAGATATCAATCCCGGGTGGCTATCAATGCGGATCCGGCGGCGATGCGGCCGCAAGCACGACGCAGCGACCGCTGCGGGCCGACTCGGCGACCGCCGCCTCGAGGCGCATCGCCGCGAGCCCATCCGCGCCGCTGACCGGCGCCGGCTTGCCCTGCTGCAGTGCCTCGACGAATGACTGTACTGACAGATCGAACGACTGCGGGTAGGAACACGGTGCGAGCGCGGCGATGCGCAGCGCCACGGGACCGAGCCCCGGCGTTCCCGCCAGGTTGTCGTTGCTGGCCGCGTTCACCGCCAACGCGCCTTTACTGCCATACAGCGCAAACGACCAGAAACATTGCGAATAGGGTACCAGCGCCGAGCCGGCCATGGTCGCGATGAAGTCCGGATTGCGGAAGCGAAATGACGCCGACGCGGCCACCGAGGGGTGATAGAGCATCTCGTCCGCATGCATCCAGGCCTGGCCGGCGTGCGGCGTCGCCTGCGGCCGTCGCCGCTGATCGTCCACGATCGACGCCGTGACTTCCACCGGATCGCCGAAGAAGAATCGCAGCAGGTCGATCAGGTGTGCCCACAGGTAGGAGTGCGCGGAGGCCGTGAACAGCGCCATCTCGCCGAAGCTGCCGCGTGCCAGTTCCTCCCGGATCACGCCATGCGCGGGCACGCTGCGGTAGTTGTAGTTGACGCCCAGCGTGCGTCCGGCGCGCGCCGCGGCCGCCACCATGCGCTCGCCGATCGCGACGCTGTGCGCCATGATCTTCTCGCACAGCACGTGGCATCCGGCTTGCAGCGACAGTAGCACCGGCTGCTCGTGCTGCCACTCCAGCGTCGCCACCGTGACGACGTCAGGCCGCTCCTTGCGCAGCAGCTCCTCGATCGAGGTGTAGGCGGCAATGCCGAATTCCCTGCCGAAGGCGTCGGCCCGGGCGGCATCAGTGCCGCATACCGCGGTCACCTCGGTGTGCGCGCACTGGCGATAGGCGCGCAGGTGAAAGTGCGCCGCCGCTCCGGTGCCTATGATCGCCGCCTTGAGGTCCTTCATAGCGCAACCCAGGCACCCCGCGCCCTGGCCGAGGCCACCGCGGCCTGCACCGCGGCGATGCTGCTGGCGCCGTCCTCGGCGGTCGGGCACGACAGTGCCAGCGGATTCGGCTCGCGCTGTTCGCTGCCGGCACGCAGCTGTTCGGCAAGATCGGCGTAGATATTGCCGAACGCGCCCAGGAAGCCCTCGGCGTGCCCAACCGTGACGCGCGATGCGCGATCGGCTGCCGCCGAAATACCGGCAACGCCTCGCTCGATGATGCAGGTGCGGCCGCCAACCGGTGTCCAGTACAGCTGGTTGGGCTGCTCCTGGGCCCAGCGCAGGCCGCCCTTCTCTCCGAACAGCTGGATCGCAAGTCCGTGCATGCGACCGCTGGCGATCGCGCTGGTCCACAGCCGTCCGACCGTGCCGCCCGACATTCGAAATGCGAGCAGCGCATCGTCCTCCAGTTCGCGCCCGGCAATCGTCGATGCGAAGTCTGCGGACACGGACTGTATCTGCTGCCCGGTAATGAACGTCGCCAGGTGCAGCGCGTGGATGCCGCAGTCGGCGACGATCGATGAGATGCCGGCAAGCTTCGGATCATAGCGCCAGCGCACGCGTGGATTGTCGGCGTCCGCGGCATTGGCATGATGCCCGTGGGCGAACTCCGCCACCACCACGCGGATGCTGCCCAGCTCTCCCTGCGCGACCATGGCGCGCGCGTGTCGCACCAGCGCGTAGCCGGAATAACCGTAGTTGACCGCGCAGATCCTGCCGTGGCTGCGTGCCGTGCGCACGATCTCCTCGGCTTCCTGCAGCGTGGTGGTGAGCGGCTTCTCGCACAGCACGTGGAAGCCTGCGGCAAGGAACGCCCTGGTGATCTCGAAGTGCGAACTGTTGGGTGTGGCGACCGTGACCAGCGCCACACGATCGGGACGCGACGCCTCGCCGGCCAGCATCTCGCGCCAGTCGCCATAGGCGCGATCGGGCGCGATGCCCAGGCGCAACGCGAATTCGCGCGCCCGCGTGGCATCGACATCGAGCGCTCCGGCCGCCAGCTGGAACGCGCCGTCCAGGCCCGCGGCAATGCGGTGGGTGGCGCCGATCTGGCTGCCCTCGCCACCGCCGATCAGTCCCCAGTTCATGCGCATGCGGACGTCGATCTTGTGAGCGTCAGGCCAATCCGCTCATCTTCAGGTACTCAAGGTTCGCCCTGGCATCGGCCAGCGTCGAGCGCGCGCCGCTCGGATCCCTATCCTGCTCCACGGTCGCCCAGCCGGAGAATCCTGCAGCGATCAGCGCCGCCTTCAGGCCGGCGAAATCCACCACGCCATCGCCCAGGTTGCAGAACAGGCCGGCGGCGCAGGCGTCGTAGAACCCGGTGCGCTGCTCGATGGCCTGCCGCCTGACCGCCGGGTCGATATCCTTGAAATGCAGATACGTCACGCGCTCGCTGTGGCGGCGATAGAACGCCACCGGATCGAAGCCCGCGTACTCGCAGTGTCCGGTGTCCAGGCACACGCCCAGCAGCTGTGGCTCGATGGCAGCGAGCACGTCCTCGATCTCGTCCTCGAATTCGACGAAACCGGCTGCATGCGCGTGCATCGTCACCTGCAGTCCGAACTGTTCCACCCCCATGCGCGCCACCGAGCGGATGCGATCGAGAAATCCGTCGCGATCGGCTCCGGTGAGACGCTCGGCCTCGCCGCCCCTGCCGGCGGTCGGCGCGCGCCGCGGCGAGATCGAATCGATCAGCACCAGGCGCTTGGCATCGTGTGCCGTCAGCGCGCGGCAGGTGCGCAGCGCCGCGTCCTGCACTTGCGGCCATTGCGCCGGGTCATGAAACGGTCGGAACAGCACCGCACCAACCAGGGTGAGTTCGCGCTCGGCGAGCGCCGGGCCGAGTATCGCCGGGTCTTCGGGCATGAACCCCAGCGGTCCAAGTTCGATACCCTGGTAACCGGCGGCGCGCGCCTCATCCAGCACGCGCGTCCACGGCGGATTGCGCGGATCGTCGGCGAACTCGACACCCCACGAGCACGGCGCGTTACCGATGGAAAGCTGCATGCATGACTCCTGATCTTCAGATTGTAATCATCGGAATATAAACCTCAGAACCTTGCGACATCGACCCAGCCGCCGTCGGCATACGAGCGGAATGCCGCTGCAATCACCCGGCTCACCTGCAGGCCATCGTCGAACGTCGGGAACACAGGGGCGCGCGTCTCGATCGCCTGGAGGAAATCGCGCATCTCGATGATGATCTGCGCCGCATAGCCGGTGCCATGACCGGGTCCTTCGCAGAACGCCCCGTAATCCGGATGCTCGGGCGCGGTCAGCAGCTTCGCGAAACCCTGGCGCCCGGCGGGCAGGCGCGCATCATAGAACCAGAGCGCGTTCTGGTCCTCCGCGTCGAAGCGCAACGCGCCCCTGGTGCCGGTGATGTCGAAGCCGTAGCCCATCTTTCGTCCGGTGGCCACGCGGCTGACGTAGATCGAGCCCATCGTGCCGCTGGCGAAGCGGCACAGGACATTCACCTGGTCGTCGTTGGTGACCGGCTCGCGTCCGCCGCTGCCCGGACGGGTCGCGTGAACAGTCTGGATATCCGCAACCAGCCGCTCGATCGGACCGACCAGGCGCAGGACCGCATTGATGATATGCGGTGCCAGGTCACCGAGATTGCCGGCACAGGCATCGCGCGTGCGCCAGCTGGCCAGCGCTTCCGGATCAGCGAAGAAATCCTCGGTGTGCTCCGCGCGTACGTGGATCAACTCACCCAGCTCGCCGCTGGCGATGATCTGGTGCGCCAATTGCATCGCCGGTGCGCGGATGTAGTTGAAGCCTACCATGTTGGGCACGCCGGCCGCGGCGGCCGCGGCCGCCATCGCGCGTGCGTCCTCGAGCGAGGCGCCCAGTGGCTTCTCGCAGAATACCGGCTTGTCCGCTGCAATCGCCGCCAGCGCGATCGCGCGGTGCGTGGTCTGGGGCGAAGCAATCACGATCGCCTCGACACGCGGATTGCTGACCAGCTCCTGCCAGCGGCTGGTGGAGGCATTGAAGCCGTACTCGGCCGCCTTGCGTGCGGCGCCGGCCTCGGTGGTACTGCAGATTACTTCGCACACCGGCCGCAGCCGGGTGTTGAACACCGCCCCAACGGACTGCAGCGCCACCGCGTGCGCCTTGCCCATGTAACCGGTACCCACCAGTCCGATGCCTATTGTCGTTCCAGTCGTCGTCACGCCGTGTCTCCGGCCAGAGGTGCAAGGGCTTGCAAATCAGCTACGGTGTCGATCGCTCCGGCACCACGTCCGGAGGCAGCTCGAAGCTGATCAGGCTGTCCCGGAAACCGCGCGTCTTCCAGGCGCCGGCGGCGATCCCGACCACCATCCACGCAATGCCCAGCATCCAGGCCTGGGTACTCAGGTTCCACCACAGAAGAAAGCACACGATGAAGCCCAGCAGCGGCCAGGCCACGCAGATGATCTGCTTCTTCCCGGCTCGCAGGTAGAAGCGTACAAACGCCGCGGCGTTGACACCCATGAAGGAGATCAAGGCGCCGAAATTGAGCATGCTGGCGGCAAGATCATAGCCGGTCGACCCGCCGGCGATCACCGGCAGCAGCCACGCGCCGAACAGCGCTATCGCACCGACCAGTAGCACGTTGTTGCGCGGTATGCAGCGCCGGGGCTCGAGCGTGCTGAAGAAGACTTTCGGTATGACGCCGCTGCGGCCCATGCCGTACAGCAATCGTGCAGCGGCGAGCTGCATGCCGGTACCGGAACCGATGTAGGCCACGATCAGCGTGAAGCCGAGGATGTCATACAACGGCGGCCAGGCGCGTCCGGCAACCGAGGTAAACGCGGTATCGATGTCGGGAAAATGCTCGCTGGCTGGCCATACCAGCTGCGCCGCGTACACCTCCAGCACCGACAGCAGGCCGATCGCAACGCAGGACAGCACCGTCGCCGGCAGCACATCGCGCGGATTCTTTGCTTCCTCCGACAGTGTCGAGATGCCGTCAAATCCAAGGTACGCGAGCACCGCCAGCGATGTGCCGCTGAGGATGCCCTGCGCATTCCAGGTCTGGGGGTTGTAGAACGGGTGGGTAAAGAATCCGCTGCCATCGTGCGGATGCACCGCCACGTAGTGCGAGGCCGCCACGAAGAAGATCGCGACCACCACGCCCATGCCGGCGGCGAGTACGACGTTGACCCGCGCCGACAGCTTGATGCCCTGCACATTCAGGCCGGTGAACAGCAGCGTGAACAGCACCGCCCAGGCCAGGTAGGGTATTCCCGGGAACAGCACGTAACTTTGCTGGCTGCAGAAAATGACGTTGAGGATCGGCTGCATCAGGTAGTCGAGCACCATGCTCCAGCCGGTCACGTAGCCCCAGGTCGGTCCGATCTCCCGGCCGACGTAGGTAAAGCCGGAGCCGGCGCTCGGGTAGGCGCGCGCCATGCGCCCGTAGCTGATCGCGGTCAGCAGCATGGCGAACATCGCCAGCAGGATCATGGTGGCGGCGTGACCGTTGCCGCGCTTGCTCAGGATGCCGAAGAAGGACATCGGCGCCGTCGGGGATATGACGATGACGCCGTAGATGATCAGGTCGCGAAGTGTCAGCGCCCTGCGCGGGCGCGTGACCTCCGGTGCGCAGCCCGGGGCAGTCGCTGAAGGCGCCGTCGTTGTGATGGTCAGATTCCCATTGCCGCCCTGCCGGGCGGGCCTGTCAGAACGAAGCTACTTTCAGGTCATACTTGGTGGCATCCACGGCGGCGGCGTTGCGCACTTCCGCCTCCGCGCCCTTGACGTGACCCAGCGCCACGCGCGTCGCGGCCTTGATGTTGTGGATGATGTCCTCGATCTGCTGCCGGGTATGCTGCGGGTGTGTCGGCACCAGGATGGTCCGGTAGAGGATCGCCAGCGATGCAGCGCACATGTCACGGGAATAGGTGCGCCGGCATTCGGCGTTGGCCGGCATCGAGTACGGGTTCATCAGCGGATGCGCGGCACCCAGGCCCATCAGCACCTGGTCCCACTCTATATAGGTGTGCCGGCCGGTCTTGCCCGCGATCACGCTCGGAAAGGTCTTGACGAACAGCTCCGCGGATTTCGCGTCCGGCAGCGTCAGGAACACGTTGGTGGCGCAGTCGCCCGCCCGGCAGTTGAGCGGCGCGGCGGACAGGCCCAGTGGCTGCAGCTCCTCGATGCCCGCGAGAATGGTGTCGCGCTCGCGCCGCATCGCCTCGATCATGCCGTCAAGGCGATCCAGCTGCACGTTGAGAATGGCGCCCATGATCTCCGAGGCGCGCGCGCCGTTGCCGGCGAACGGCTGGTAGTCAGCGTCGCGTCCGGTCCAGAACGCATGGCACGGATCGATCGCGCAGTTCACGCGCTTGGCGACCGCGTCGTCGTTGGTGACCACGCCGCCACCTTCGCCGCAGGTCATGTTCTTGTAGAAATTGAAGCTGTAGGCGCCGATGTCGCCGATCGTGCCTACCTTGCGCCCCTGGTAGCTGCCGCCGATCGCCTGGCAGCAGTCTTCGATGACCAGCAGTTTGCGGCGCCGCGCGATCGCCATGATCGCGTCCATGTCACAGATCGTGCCCCACATGTGAACCGCGATGACGGCGCGCGTGCGCGGACCGATGGCGGCCTCGAGCGCCTTCGGATCAATGGTGATCGATTCATCGACATCGACGATCACTGGTATCGCGCCGGTCGCCAGCACCGAGGTCGCCGACGCCATGTAGGTATGCGCCGGAACCAGCACCTCGTCGCCGGGTCCGATGCCAAGCCCAATCATCGCCGCAGTCAGTGCGTACGAGCCGCTGGCCGCCAATGAAAAATGTTTGGCGCCCAGGTACGCCGCATAGCGCTGCTCGAAGCGATCGCACTCGTGCCCCACGCCGTAGCGAAACAATGCCTTGGAGTCGACCACCCGCGCCACGGCGTCGATTTCTTCCTGGCCGATGATGTACATGGCTTTTCCCTCCGCCAGCACTGACTGGGCGAGTTTTTATAACACAGCGAATATTCATCTGCAAAGGCTTGCAAAGCACGTGCACAATATTGGCCCGCACGCCATTGGCGCGCACGACATCGGTTACTATATGCGGCGCCCGGCGGCCTGCGCGGGCAGCAAACGACAGTAAACCCATGGTTGCAGCAACCAGATCCAAGAGACTCGCACCGGTCGCCGACCGGCGGGTGACCGCCAGGGAAGTGGCGGAGCTCGCCGGGGTTTCGGTTTCCGCGGTATCGCGTACCTTCACCGCCGGTGCCTCGGTGTCTGCGGAGACACGCCAGAAGGTGCTGGCGGCAACGCAATCCCTCGGCTATCAACCCAACGCCCTGGCGCGCAGCCTGATGACCGGGCGCACCGAGCTGATCGCGCTCATATCGAACAACTTCGACAACCCGCTGTTCATGGAGATCTTCGACCTGTTCACGCGCCGGCTGCAGCAGCATGGACGGCGGCCGTTGCTGGCCAACCTCTCCGGCGGCGCCAGGACCGATGTCGCGCTCGAGATGCTGCTCAAGTACAGCGTCGACGGCGTGATCGTCGCCTCCTCGACGCTGCCGCTGCGATTCACCGAACAGTGCGCCGATGCCGGGATGCCGGTGGTCCAGGCGTTCGGCCGGCCGGGCCGCTCGAACGGCGACAACATCGTCGGCTGCGACAACCTGCAGGGTGGACGACTCGCCGGCGACCTGCTGCGCGATCGCGGCTACCGGAACATCGCCTTTCTCGGCGGACCGCAGGGCGCGACCTCTACCGAGGATCGGCTGCGTGGCCTCAGGGAAAGCCTGGCAATCGCCGACCTTGCGCCCTGCGCCGTCGTCTTTGGCCATTCCTATTGCCACGAAGCCGGGTTCACGCTCATGAAACAGCTGCTGCGAAACGGCGGCATCGACGCCGTGTTCTGCGGCGACGACGTGCTGGCGATGGGCGCCATCGACGCCTGCCGCGACGCCGGCATGGCGGTGCCGCGCGACATCGGCGTCATCGGCTTCAACAACATGGCGATGGCCGCCTGGCCGGCCTACAACCTGACGACCATCCATCAGCCGGTCGCCGACATCATCGTCACCGCGGTGGAACTGCTGCTGGGTATCATCGACCAGGTACCGCAGACGCCGCACCAGCGGCTGTTCGAGTGCAGCGCCGTCGAGCGCGCGACGCTCAAGGCGCGCTGAAAGCGCGCCCACTGCAGCGCGCGATGGTGGGGTTTGCCCTGTTTGGAGCCGGCCGCATTGGCGCGCTGCATGCCGCCAATATCGCCGCCAGTCGGCCGCGCGCGCGGCTCGCCTGTGTCTACGACACCAACGCCGATGCGGCCGCAGCCATCGCCGCCAGGCACGACGCCCGGGTAGCCGCAAGCGTCGAGGCAGCGCTCGCCGATCCGGACGTGGACGCCGTGCTGATCGCCTCATCCACCAGCACCCATGTCGAGCTGATCACCGCCGCAGCGCACGCCGGCAAGGCGATCCTGTGCGAGAAGCCGATCGACCTGGATATCAGCCGCGTCGAGCGCTGCCGCAGCGCGATCGCCGGCAGCGGCGTGGCGCTGCAGCTCGGCTTCAATCGCCGCTACGACCGCAGCCATAGGGCGGTGCGCGACGCGGTACGCGCCGGGCAGATCGGCGCATTGGAGCAGTTGATAATCACCAGCCGCGATCCCGGGCCGCCGCCGCTGCCCTACCTGGCGGTGTCGGGCGGCATCTTTCGCGACATGACGATCCACGACTTCGACCTGGCGCGCTTCATCCTGGGCGATGACCCGGTCACGCAGCTGTATGCGAGCGGCAGCATCATGGTGGAGCCAAGGCTGCGTGAGCTGGACGACGTCGACACCGCGATGGTGGTGATGCGCACCGGCTCCGGCGCACTGGTGCACATCAACAACTCGCGCCGCGCGGTCTACGGCTACGACCAGCGCGTCGAGGCATTCGGCGCCGCCGGCATGGTGCAATCGGACAACCTGCGTGCCAGTACGCTCACGCGTTCGGATGCGCAGGCGACCGACGTGCGCGAGCCGCTGCTGAATTTCTTTACCGAGCGCTATCGGCAGGCCTATCTGGATGAGCTGGGCGAATTCATCGACGTGGTCGAGGGGCACCGGCAGCCCACCGCGGGTTTCGAGGATGGCCGCTGCGCGCTGATCCTGGCGAACGCCGCCGGGGAGTCGCTGCGCAGCGGCAACAGTGTCCAGGTGCGCTTCGACTGACTGCCTGGCGTCACTGCATCGCTGGCCTCACTGAATCGAATGGGTCTCATAGAATGAATCGAGCTCTGCCGCGGTAGGCATCGCGAAGGCACAGCCTCGTCGTGCGACCACCCAGGCAGCGGCAGCCGACGCCCGGCGCACCGCCGGCTCCAGCGCCTCGCCGCGCACCAGCGCGCCGACCAGGTTACCTAGGAACGCATCGCCCGCACCAAACGGCTTCTTGACGTCGACGGCGAAGATTCCGGTCTCGAATGCACGCTCCGCGGTGATGGTAACGGACCCGGCACTGCCCCTCTTGAAGATGGCAAAGCGGCCGCCTTGCTCAACGAATCCGGTCGCGGCCGCCAGCGCGGCGGCCGCACTTCCGGCGATGACAGCGAATTCCTCGTCGTTGCCCACCAGCGCATCGCAGCGGGTCGCGGCCTGTGCGTAGGTGCGCATCGCGTCGTCATTCGAGCGCCAGGACACCGGCCGATGATCCACGTCCAGGATCGCAAACGTGCCGCAATCGCGCGCCATGGCCAGCGCCGCCAGCGCCGCCGCTCGCGATGGCTCCGCGGCCAGCGCCGTGCCGGTGACGATCAGTACCGCGGCGCTGCCGATGAACGCCGCATCGAAGTCGTCCGCGCGCAACTGCAGGTCCACGGCGTTGTTGCGATAGAAAACAGTTTCACCATCGTCACGGCGGGTTTCGCAGATCGCAAGGCTGGTGCGGTAGTCGCCGGCGATAGTGCGGCAGCGCGAAGTATCCACGCCCAGACGCGTCAGGTGCCCGCGCACGAAGCGGCCCACGGCATCGTCCGACAGCGGACCGAGCAGCGCCGCGTGACATCCCTGGCGCGCCAGCGCCACGGCGATGTTGCCGGCGGAGCCACCGACTTCGGCGGCAAACTGCGCAGCGCGTTCGGTCCTGGTGTCATCAGGCAGCGGATACAGATCGAGTCCCGCGCGACCAATGACGATGGCGGAGAGCGGCCGCGTGCGGTCGAGGGCGAACGCCAGGTCAGACGCCACGGCTCAGATCAGACGCCACGGCGCTGGCGGTCTCGCCCCAGATCCCACTCGCTGGCGGCGGCCAGCACCTCGGCGCGATTGCTGACCGCTGGCGTGCCGACCTCCCACCATGCGCCACCGGGGCTCCATGCATACGGATCGACCTTGACGTCGATGACGCAGGTTCGATCCGACTTCTTCGCGCGCAGGAAAGCCTGCTCGAACGCCGCGATGTTCGCCACGGATTCCGATTGCGCCCCCATCGACTGCGCATGCAGCGCGAAGTCGACCGCAAAGGGGACGCCATCCCATTGGCAGTCGGCGATGAAGTTGTTGAACGCGACGTTCCCGGTAGCGCGCTGCAGCCTGTCGATGACGGCGTAGCCCCCATTGTCGCAGAGCACGATGATCAGCTTGCGACCGGACAGCACGCTCGAGTAGATGTCCGAGTTGAGCAGCAGGTACGAGCCGTCGCCAACAAATACAATCGTGTCGCCTTCGCCTTCGCTGCCGCCGCCGCCGCCGTCAGCGCCGTCACCGCCGTTCGCAGATTGCATCTGCGCAGTTTCCATCTGCGCGATGCGGGCACCCCAGCCGCCGGCAATCTCATAGCCCATGCACGAATAGCCGTATTCGATATCTACCGAGCCGACCGAGCGTGAGCGCCAGTTGGCGGCGATTTCCCCCGGCAGTCCGCCCGCCGCGGTCACGATGCGGTCTGCCGGGTCGCACAGTCGGTTGACCGCGTTGACCACCTGCGCATACGCGGGAGCGGCATCGTTACCCGCAGCGCGCGTCTCGGTGCGGTTGTTCCACTGCGTACGCAGAGCCGCTGCACGTGCCTGCCAGCGCCCATCGGCGCGCCAACCTGCCAACGCCGCATCCAGTGCCTGCAGCCCCTCCAGCGCGTCGCCGACGATCGGCAGTGCCAGGTGCTTGCTGGCGTCGAAGCGCGCCGCATTCAGCCCGATGAGCTGGGCACTGTCGCTGAATACGGTCCAGGAGCCGGTGGTGAAATCCTGCAGGCGCGTGCCCACGGCGATAATCACGTCGGCCTCGCCGCAGATGACATTGGCGCAGTCGGTGCCCGTCACCCCCACGGTGCCGATGTTGCACCGATGCGTGTGCAGCAGCGTCGACATGCCGGCGATGGTTTCCACCACTGGGATGTCGTGCCGCTCGGCAAATCCCGCCAGCATGTGTGCCGCCCGTGAATAATGCACACCCCCTCCGGCAATGATCACCGGCCGCTGCGCGGCCTGGATGCGCGCGGCGGCGGCCGCTATCTCCTGCACATCGGGACGCTGCCGGCGGATGCGATGCACGCGCGGGTGGAAGAATTCAGCGGGATAATCGTAGGCGCTGCCCTGCACGTCCTGCGGCAGCGCCAGGAATGCCGGACCGCAGTCGCCAGGATCGAGCATGGTTGCAATCGCGGCCGGCAGCGAGGGCAGCAGCTGCGCCGGATGCGTGATGCGGTCCCAATAGCGGGTCACGGCCTTGAATGCGTCGTTGACCGATATGGTCGGGTCATCGAAATGCTCGACCTGCTGCAGCACCGGATGGGGCAGCCGGTGGTGGTAGACGTCGCCCGCCAGGAACAGCACCGGCAGCCGGTTGGCATGCGCGACCGCCGCCGCGGTCACCATGTTGGTGGCGCCCGGGCCCACCGACGAAGTGGCGACGCATATGCGACGGCGGGCATGCGCCTTGGCGTAGGCGGCCGCGGCAAATCCCATCGATTGTTCGTTCTGTCCGCGCCAGGTCGGCAGGATCGAGCGCGCCTCGTGCAGCGCCTCGCCCAGGCAGATCACATTGCCATGGCCAAAGATTGCGAACACGCCGCCGAACAGCTGCTGCTCGCTGCCATCGATGATGATTTTCTGGGCCGCGAGATGCCTGACGAGAGCCTGGGCCATGGTCAGCCGAAGGTATTGATGCGATCGCGTCGACACCGCCATCCCCTGATCGCCGCCGCAGGCATTGAACGCGCGATTGCTTGAGGCGCAACCTGCGCGAGCGTCAAACTCTAAACCAGAGACCAGCAGTATGCAAACGCTTGCACAATGCTGAGGCGCAGGCCGTGGTGCTGCCAGCCTGGCGCGCTGGCGCTGCTGATACCCCTGCGCGTCACTACGTCTGCGGCGTGTGCCGCCGCCGCGCAAACCGCAGCTTCAGCACCAGAATCGCGATCGCCTCCAGCGCCGTAATCGTATTGGCGATGATGATCGGCCAGCCGGCAATCAATATGCCGTACACGATCCACAGCAGCACGCCAACCAGGAAGATCGTATACGTCGATGCCGACACCGCATGCGCTGAGCGCGTGCGCCATATGCGCAGCAGCTGCGGAAAGAACGACGCGGTCGTCAACACGGCCGCGGTGCCGCCGAGAAAGTCGGCGAGCGGGCTCGAAGGGATTGTCATGGGGTAGGCATCGGACGTCGGCAACAGGCCGTGCGGCGCGCAACTGCCCATCATGCCACATCCCGATGGGGTCAGCGGATCGGGCGTCATTCGGTGCCCTGACCCGTACCCGCAGTATCCAGCGTGCGGCAACCGCCGGCGGTCGCGCCGAGCGCGCCGTGCACGGCGACCCTGGCTCACACTGTCATGCGCGTGCCATATACGGCGACGTACTATTTCTACCAGTAGCCGCTATGTACTCGCTGTATACATAAGTAAGCGGCACCGGTGGCGTGCTACTGACGTGCTACCAAAGTCTAACGGGCATGCCCTTGCAGCCGGCGGCGATACGTCGGATATACTGCCGGGCAATGGCTGCCTCAGGGGGGGCTGCGTTCCGTAGCCGCGCATGAAAATCGGCTCGCATGGCAACGCTCCCGCTCAAAACAAGCGATCAGCGAAGGGGGAATACGATATGGCGACGACAATGACGGAGTCTCTGCCGCGGGCGAACAAGATGACGGGCGAAGAACGCAAGGTGATCTTCGCCTCGTCGCTCGGAACGGTGTTCGAGTGGTACGACTTTTATATCTACGGCACGCTCGCCACCATCCTCGCCAAGCAGTTCTTTTCCGGCGTTGAACCGCAGGCCGCATTCATCTTCACGCTGCTGGCGTTTGCCGCCGGCTTCGCGGTACGCCCATTCGGCGCGCTGTTCTTCGGGCGCATCGGCGACCTGGTCGGCCGCAAGTACACCTTCCTGATCACCATCACCTGCATGGGCCTGGGTACCTTCCTGATCGGCGTGCTGCCGTCGTTCGCAGCGGCCGGCATCATTGCGCCGATCTGCCTGATTGCGCTGCGGCTGCTGCAGGGACTGGCACTGGGCGGCGAATACGGTGGCGCAGCCATCTACGTCGCCGAGTACGCGCCGAAGGGAAAGCGCGGGCTGTACACGTCCTGGATCCAGACCACGGCGACGCTGGGGCTGTTCGTGGCGTTGCTGCTGGTGCTCGGCGTTCGTACCTACACCGGCGAAGACGCATTCGCCGCCTGGGGCTGGCGGGTGCCGTTCCTGGTCTCCATCATCCTGCTGGCGGTGTCGCTGTGGATCCGTCTGCAGCTCAACGAGTCGCCGCTGTTCCTCAAGATGAAGGAAGAGGGCAAGCGCTCCAAGGCGCCGCTGAAGGAAGCCTTCGGCACCTGGTCGAACGCCAAGATCGCGATCCTGGCGCTGCTGGGAGCAACCGCCGGCGAGGCGGTGGTCTGGTACGGCGGACAGTTCTATGCACTGTTCTTCCTGACCACGACGCTGAGCGTGAAGCCGATGACAGCCCAGATCATGATCGCGATCGCGCTGGCACTAGCCACGCCATTCTTCATCCTGTTTGGCTGGCTGTCCGACAAGGTCGGCCGCAAGCCGATCATATTGGCCGGATTCGCGCTCGCGGCGCTGACCTACTTTCCGATCTTCCAGGGCATCACGCACTTTGCGAATCCGGCGCTGGAAACCGCTCTCGCCAATTCACCGGTCACGGTCACGGCCGATCCGGGCGAGTGCGCGTTCCAGTTCAATCCGGTCGGCACCGCGAAGTTCAAGAGCTCCTGCGACACGGTGAAATCCAACCTGGCCAAGCTGTCGGTGAACTACACCAATGTGGTGGCGCCGCCGGGCACCAAGGCCAGCGTGCAGATCGGCGACGATATCATCGCCTCCGACGTGCCTGATTTCCCCAAGGTACTGAAGGCGTCCGTGGTCAAGCACGGGTACCCGGCGGGCGCGGATCCCGCCAGGATCAACACCGTCATGACGGTGTTGCTGCTCTGGGTCCTGGTGATCTACGTGACGCTGGTCTATGCCCCGATCGCCGCCTGGCTGGTGGAACTGTTCCCCACCCGGATCCGCTACACCGGCCTGTCACTGCCCTACCACATCGGCAACGGCTGGTTCGGCGGCTTCCTGCCCGCGACCGTGTTCGCGATCGTCGCCTTCACCGGCAACATCTACAGCGGGTTGTGGTACCCGATCATCGTTGCAGCGGCTAGCCTGGTGATCGGCCTGATCTTCCTGCCCGAGACCAAGAACGTAGACATCACCCGCGGCTGAGGCCGACAACCGGCCGCGCCACGTCAGGTGGCGCGGCCACCTGGTGGAGCCGAAGCTGGCGGAATCGAATAGGTGCCCACGGCATGGGCCACCATGTCATGGGCACCTTCCGAATACAGGGCGACTTCGCCCACCGCCAGAGAGCGGCCGACCTTGATGAGCTTGCAGACGCCAACAATGCTTGCGCCCGGCGCCGGCTTGCGCAGGAAGTTGATCGTCAGGCTGGTCGTGACCGCCAGCGGCACAATGCCGATTGCGCCCAGCACCGCCACGTACAGCGCAATATCGGCCACCGCCATCAGTACCGGACCTGAGACCGTGCCGCCCGGGCGCAGCTCACCTGCGCCGACCGGGTGCTTCAGCGTCGCCGAGCCGTTTCCGACTTCCTCGACGATGCACCGGCTCTGGGGAAAATCGCGCTCCAGGAACTCGATGATCTCGGCTTTGGTTGGCACGTGGGACGTCCCGTAACGATGCGCTGCATGTGCCCTGCGGGACCTGGTAGGCGCGAGTGGGATCGAACCACCGACCACTTCCATGTCAAGGAAGTGCTCTACCACTGAGCTACGCGCCTGTTGTTCGCTGGCGGGCGCTGAAAGATACCGGACCCGGCAGGCGCTCGCAAGCGCCCCGCCGAGGCGCTAACGTCAGGATTTTGCGAGTCTTTCCGCCGCTTTCGCGCGCCTCGTGGTACCCGCGCCACCCGGCAGGTCGAATGATGCGACGACGCCGGTAGTGACCTCCAGTTCGAGCTTGCGCAGCTGATCGAGCTGGTCGCGCAGCAGCGCCGCCTGCTCGAACTCGAGGTTCCTCGCATGGCGGTACATCTGCGCCTCCACGCGCTTCAGTTCGCGTGCGATATCCCCCGCGGTGCGCAGCGTGCTGATATCCACCGGCGCGCCCTTGCCCTTGCTGGCCTTGCGATCGCCGCCACGGCCGGACGCCGCGCCCGCCAGGCGTGCGCCTTCCATGATGTCGGCCACCGGCTTGACGATGCTCAGTGGCGTCACCCCATGCGCCAGGTTGAACTCGACCTGCTTCTTGCGCCGCCGGTCAGTCTCGTCGATCGCCCGCTGCATCGAGCCGGTCATCTTGTCGGCGTACAGTATCGCCCGGCCGTGCACGTTGCGCGCGGCGCGTCCGATGGTCTGTATCAGCGAGCCCTCCGATCGCAGGAAGCCCTCCTTGTCCGCATCCAGGATCGCCACCAGGGCGACCTCGGGCATATCCAGCCCCTCGCGCAGCAGGTTGATGCCGACCAGCACATCGAAGCGGCCCAGCCGCAGGTCGCGGATGATCTCGACCCGCTCGACGGTCTCGATATCGGCGTGCAGGTAGCGCACACGCACGCCGTGCTCGTGCAGGTATTCGGTCAAGTCCTCCGCCATGCGCTTGGTGAGCGTCGTGACCAGCACCCGCTGCTGCAGCTCCACGCACTTATGTATCTCCGACAGCAGGTCGTCCACCTGCGTGCGCACCGGACGTATCTCGACCTCCGGATCCGTCAGTCCCGTCGGTCGCACCACCTGTTCCACCACCTGTGAGGACTTCCTGGCCTCGTATGGACCGGGCGTCGCCGACACGAAGATCATCTGCGGCGCCAGCCGCTCCCACTCCTCGAACTTCAGCGGCCGGTTGTCGAGCGCCGAGGGCATGCGAAAGCCGTACTGCACCAGCGTCTCCTTGCGCGAGCGATCGCCGCGGTACATGGCGCCGAGCTGCGGAATGGTCTGGTGGCTCTCATCGACGATCAGCAGCGCGTTGGGCGGCAGGTAGTCGTACAGGCACGGTGGCGGCTCGCCCTCCTCGCGACCGGACAGGTAGCGTGAGTAATTCTCGATGCCGTTGCAGTACCCGACCTCCTTGATCATCTCCAGGTCGAACATGGTGCGCTGCTCGAGCCGTTGCGCTTCGACCAGCTTGCCGTCGGCATGCAGCACCGCCAGCCGCTCGCGCAACTCCTCGCGGATCAGGTCCATCGCCTGCATCAGCCGATCGCGCGGCGTCACGTAGTGCGAACCCGGATACACCGTGAAACGCGGTATGCGGCCGACCAGGCTGCCGGTCAGCGGATCGATCAGCGTCAGGTTCTCGAGCGTGTCGTCGAACAGCTCGACGCGAACCGCGTCGCGGCCGGACTCCGCTGGAAAGATATCGATGATGTCGCCGCGCACCCGGTAGGTGCCGGGCTGCAGGTCCATGTCGTTGCGTGTGTACTGCATCTCGGCCAGGCGCCGCAACAGCCGGCGCTGATCGATGCGCTCGCCGCGCACCAGGTGCAGCACCATCGACAGGTAGGCCTGCGGATCCCCCAGGCCGTAGATCGAGGACACGGTGGCGACGATGATGGTGTCGGGACGCTCCAGCAGCGCCTTGGTCGCCGACAGTCGCATCTGCTCGATGTGCTCGTTGACCGACGAGTCCTTCTCTATATAAGTATCGCTCGAGGGCACGTAGGCCTCGGGCTGGTAGTAGTCGTAGTACGAGACGAAGTACTCGACCGCATTGTTCGGGAAATAACCGCGGAACTCACCGTACAGCTGCGCTGCCAGGGTCTTGTTGTGTGCCAGTACCAGCGCGGGGCGCTGCATCCGTTCAATGACCCGGGATGCCGTGTAGGTTTTTCCGCTTCCCGTGACCCCGAGCAGCGTCTGGTGCGACAGCCCGGACTCCAGCCCCTCGGTCAGCCGCGCGATCGCCTCCGGCTGGTCGCCGGCCGGCTCATAATCTGCTTGTAATTCAAAGCGGTTTGCGGGTCTGTCCACTCGGTTCCGTGTGCTGCGTTGGTCGGCGGAAGGCTAATCCCGTAATATAACCTCCACTCGGATGTAGCGACGACTCCAGATGTCTGCAAGGGGATAAGTGTGCCTGTTACCGTTTCCAAGCGCGTCCAGCGCGTCAAGCCCTCGCCCACGCTCGCGGTGACCGCGCTGGTCAACCGGCTCAAGGCCGAGGGCAAGGACATCATCGGCCTGGGGGCCGGCGAGCCTGACTTCGACACCCCGGTGCACATCGCCGACGCCGGAGTCGAGGCAATCCGCAAGGGTTTCACACGCTATACCAACGTCGAGGGCATCAACGAGCTCAAGGACGCGATCATCGCGAAGTTCAAGCGCGACAATGGCATTAGCTATGACCGCGCGCAGATCCTGGTGTCCTCAGGCGCCAAGCAGACCATCTTTAACCTGTGCATGGCGGTGCTCGACAGCGGCGATGAGGTGGTCATTCCGGCGCCCTACTGGGTGTCCTACCCGGACATGGTGCTGCTGGCGGACGGCGTCCCGGTGATGCCGAGCGCCGGTCCCGAGCAGGGCTACAAGATCACACCGCGGCAGCTGGCCGCCGCGATCACGCCGCGCACGCGCCTGGTGCTGTTCAACAGCCCCAGCAATCCCACCGGCGCCGCCTACACCCGGGCGGAGCTGCGCGGCCTCGCCGATGTGCTGGTCGAGCATCCCCGGGTGCTGATCGGCACCGATGACATGTACGAGAAGATCTACTGGGCGCCCGAACCCTTCGCCAGCCTGCTGACCGTGGCGCCGGAGCTCTACGATCGCACCGTCACCATCAACGGCTGCTCGAAGACTTATGCGATGACCGGATGGCGCATCGGCTACTGCGGCGGTCCGAAGGAGATCATCACCGCCATGGGAACGATCCAGGGCCAGTCGACCTCCAACGCGTCGAGCATCTCGCAGAAAGCGGCGGTCGTCGCGCTCAACGACAGCCAGCAGTGCGTCACCGACATGAACCGCGCATACAAAGAGCGCCACGACTTTCTGGTCGCCGCGCTCAACAGCCTGCCCGGCGTGTCCTGCCTGCCCGGCGCCGGCACATTCTACGCCTTTGCCGATGTGCGCGGCGCCATGGCCAACCTCGGCCTGCGCGATGACAACGCCTTTTCGGAATACCTCATCAACAAGGCCGGTGTCGCCGTGGTGCCCGGCTCGGGCTTCGGCGCCCCGGGTCATATGCGCCTGTCGTTCGCCTGCAGCAGGCAGACGCTCGAGAAGGCCATGGAGCGCATCCGGGCGGTGCTGCCGCAGCTGGCGGAAGTGCAGGCCAGAACCGCCTGACATTGTGGGCGCCCCCGGCGGCGCGTCTGGCGGCACGTCCGCCGGAGCGTCGGCCGGCGCTTCTCCCTGCGCGCCCACCCCACCTGAGCCGGCTTAAGTCCTTGACGCGGCGGCGGCACGCCCTGAGAATTCGCGCCGCCGCAGGCAAGCCCATCCGAGCGTCCCCAAGTCTGGACGCCCCGTCTACTCCCCGGTAGCTCAGTCGGTAGAGCGTCGGACTGTTAATCCGTTGGTCGTTGGTTCGAGTCCAACCCGGGGAGCCATTTCTATATTTATCAATAACTTGAAGTTCATACTTCTAGTAACTTCCTGTTAATTGCGCGGTCGCGGATCTTGCAAACGCGACCCGCCGGATAACCGGATGATCGGAATGGTATCGCGCTTAAGCTGAAGATGAAGCTGGATTAGCTGGATGCCGCGACCTCGTTACGCGATCTGGTCTTGCCTGGCAATCGACTGGGGGCGCTGAAGGTCGATCGCAAGGGGCAGTACAGAATTCGAGTAGATCTCTATGCCGCGTCATCCAATTCAGCCGGGCGAGCGCCTCGAGGCACTCAAGAAGAGCGCGGCCAAGCTGGCGCGACAGCTCAAAGTGCCAACCAATCGGATCACGCATGTCATTAACGGACAGGCCCGATCACTGGGGACACGGCGCTGCGTCTGTCGCACTACTTCGGTAGCAGTGCCGAGTTCTGGCTGCACCTGCAAAAGATCTACGAACTCTGTTGCAGATCATCAAGTCGGCGACGATATTGATATTAAGGGGCTACCTCGGACAGCTCCCGGCCTGGGGACGTGTCGTCTCGAACGTAATCGGGGCGGATCCGGTGAACGAGGAACTCCTGGCATACTTCAAGACCTTAAGAGGAGACGCACGTCGGCATCGATTTCCAGGAGAGCTCATGAGAGCGGTCAGCTAAGTTGATGGACTGATTTTCACGATCGTTGATGGGCCATCGCCGAACGTGACCGCGGCGGCGGCCTCGCCGCCGCGATCATTTCCAAGGCTATCAGAAGGGCGGATCGTCCAGGGGCAATGGCATTTGATCGGTGTGGCGATCTATCGTGCGTAGGTCCGCGTAGTAGCGGTCGATTTGGGCGAAGTAGTGATTCTGGAACTGGGTGAGAAGCTCCTCCAGGAGGTTGTGCAGGACGACGACGAGCTCGTCGCACAGCTCGGGGAACTGCAGGATCAGATCAGGTTCATCGTTCATGGAGATTCCAGGGTTGATCGAGTTCAGCGTGCACCCGATGCACGGCGTGTGGCCTGAGGTTCGGGCTGCGCGAAGACCTGCAGGTAGAGCTTCTCGTCCAGCACGGTGATTTCGCGTTGAGCTGCGGCCATGAGCAGATCGGCGGCCATGCCGATGAAGATGCGATAGTTGCCGGCGGCGTGGTCACACAGCGTATGGCGCAGCTCCTTGGTCATGAGGGTGGCATTGCCGGCGGTGGCGAGCAGGTGGTCGAGACAGGCCAGCAGCTCATCGCGGGTGGCAACGCCGGTGGCCAGGCGGGTGCGGATGCGAGAACCCAGCGGGATGAGTTCCTCGCGCCGCAGTTTATCCAGCAGCCGCGCATCACCCGAGAGCACCACGCACAGCAGGGACTGGGAGTCAAAGCGCGCACTGGCGAGTAGTCGCAGCTCGCTCAGGACCATGGGTGTCATCTCCTGGGCCTCATCGACCAGCATGACGGGGCGGCGACTGGCCGAGCCCAGATGATCCAGCCAGCGCGCGCGCAGCGCCTTGAAGCCGCCCCAGCGGTTGCTGACGCGGATGGAGATGGCGAAGATGTCGCCGAGCTCGCGGTAGAAGTCCGAGACGCTGCTCTGCGGATGGTGGATGAC
>Ga0116229_10004582_pt1 | contig 22652 bp, 10 predicted proteins | sample S1TSphgellanicum_3_FD_87313 | JGI IMG/M metagenome (GOLD analysis project Ga0116229, IMG submission 87313) | Host-associated microbial communities from peat moss isolated from Minnesota, USA - S1T2_Fc - Sphagnum magellanicum MG | ecosystem: Host-associated > Plants > Peat moss > Unclassified...
AATAAATAAAATGTTTAAAAAAAAATAGGTGGGAGATTTCCCTACCCCCCCCCCCCCCCCCCCCCCCTTGTAAAATGGTCATTGAACCCACGTAAATCCCAAACTTTATACTAAGTGTCCCCCTCCAGGAAAAATGTACACATTTTGACTTATATATAAAACCTCGTATATGATCTCCTAAATTAATTTTGTGTTTTTGGAATTGAGGCTCCATCAAATCCATTTTTTCTCAAACTTAAAGGTGTATTTGGTTTTTCATCAAGTTAATTGTCTTGTCAAACATGTGAGATATGTAAAAATGATTCTTTGGATACTTCCACAATCAATATATCTAGTCAAGATCATCATAGATCTATAATGAAACTAATGAAAATTCAAGATTATTTATCATGCATCTAATTTTTTATTAGAAAAGACACTATAATGTGAGACTTATTGAATCTCACTTAGTTATAAATATGAATTATTAATGAAGTGCAACCTTACACACATATTTAATTATGTTTATATCGACACAAGTTTGGCTTGACCACATGCTTGAGTCCACCCTAAAACCTATGTGTTGATCTTTTAAGGTGCCAATAATATACATTTATCATTGGTCACTTCCTCATAATTAACCCACATGTTTGGTCGCTAATTTACCTTGCATTGAAAATTTGTATTTAGATATAAGGAGGGAGAGTTATACATTATTTTAATTCTACCAATTTGAAACACCATTGTTCAATGTTATGAAACCCACGATTAGATGTCTCCTTGCTCATCTCCCATGTTTTCCCATTTTCACAAATGAAAATATTATTATTATTGGTAAAGTTAATGTGGATGTGGTGATAAGAAAGACAATTGCATGAGGCTTTAGTTCTAAATTTGGTAATTTAAATGTGACATGTGCATTGATAGGTCTTTCTACATAACAAAGTTATCCAATTTTGACATTTTGTTTTTGTGCTTGATGTTGCATCAAAAGTGCAAATAAAATAACTTCAATTTTTTAAAAGGAATTTTGTGATACAACCAAAGTGGTAATCGTCCTTAGGAAGAGTTGGCAAAATATGGCTATAAATCAAATATGAAAGTCCAATTTTTTATCCTTTTTCTATATATTTGGATGTTACTAAAAACCAAATGCAATAATCTAGTAATTTTTGCTTTTTGGGTGCAAATATGTAGATAGGAACCAACGGGATTACTTTACAAAAGGACTATGAGTCTTTTTTAGTTTTTTTTTCCCAGTAAACTATTTTGGATTTGGTGGGTAACACCATTTTGTACCCCTTGGAAAACATGGACACCGTTAACCCCAAATGACGTAAATTTTACAGCAACATCTGCATCATAAATGCTTTCATATATTTTTTAGACACCCATAATAATTTTAGTGAGTTTATTTGAACTCCCTCCTTCAATGACATGTTTTAAGGAAATGAAAATATGTAAATGACACCAATCTTGGATCCCATAACAACAAATTGAAACCCATGATTGATTATCAATGGTGGTGACCTTATCATAGGATAGGACAAAATATTTCAAATTTGCAATGATCTTTTTCATTTTCCTAATCATTTATTTCTATAAACATTTAGCCAATACCCAACTAAAGAAATTATTTTGGTGATATTTTAGGTTCATGGGAACATTGAAAAAAAAAAACAATGGCTTCAAAGCTTCAAATTTTAGCATAGGTCAAAACCCTATACATCAAATGTAAAATCATGGAAAATTGTTATCTTTTTTCTTCTCTCCCCTTCAAACCTCCTTGAGTTATCTATTCAACAATTGTCATTTGATTGCATTGAGAATAAATTAACTTATTCTTTGCATGGTTGCATTTTTTGTTCACATAAATTCCTTTTGTTTTTTGCCCAAATGCAACATGTCCTAAATCTTTTTATTTTTCCTACATCTTTCAAAAGTATCAAACTTCAACCCCAGAGTTGAATAGATAATGCACATAATTTGATGGATTTCACCAATATCATTTTTCATCATTTTAGCCCATGGAAATTGTGTAGCCCAAATCTCTTTACATTTGGAAGAGATGTCATATATATATTTGTTTCCCTTCCTTAGGATAACATGGATTTTAAAAAGCTTGGGTGTAGGAAGAATAAATGTGGGCAATCCCCTTGGGCATGCCAATTGCACCATGGGATTGTTACATTGGAAATCCAAGTTCGATTCCACTTTACTTCCATTTGAGTTTGTCTTAGAAGATGATATTGATCAAGGTGGGATGATAAGAGGAGACATATCATGAATGTTTTGGTTCAATTTGAAAAAAAGGAACACATAATTTATTTTGTGCTTTCTAGTTATTGCCATTACATTCAAAACAAACCTCCAAAACACAAAATTGTTGGCACATGTGGCACAATAAAAAGCACGAAAATAACCAAATGCAAAATGAGTGTGCACAACTTGCAAGTGATGACAACTTAACTCCATTGAAAATGCAAAAGGAAAGGTGCAAGTTGTAGAATCTATACCTATTGATAGTTGTAGTTGTGATGAAATCAAATTTGATGATGTGTCGCAACAAATGCACACCCACCACTACAAATTCATCACTATTACCCACCACTATGTTTTATATTCACACATCCTTTGTTGCAATTCCATCTTCTAGCACTCATTATTGGAAATGGTGATGGTTAGAAGTGGTGTTGTTCATGGTTGTGATGATTGATGCCTAAAACTTTGTCATTTTGCCTAGTGAAGCCTTTGACATTCACAAAGGAAGGGGACGATCAACTTGTATTGAACAATGCAAGGTGTTGACACTGTTTACATTGTGGCTAACAAACAATTTACATTTAGGGTTTAAATGTAATATGACAAGTTATAACTAGAGTTAGATGACATATGGAATTCTTTTATTTAATTTTTTTTCCTTTGATAGATTTCATAGGTCATGTTTTTCCTTCATTTTTTTTGGCAATTTTTCATCAATAAAAAAAGATTACTAGGGTGACAATTCTTTAGGATGGAATAAAAATAGTTTCATATTTCAATATTCACATAATTTTAAAATTCTTATAATTAGTTAAGAAATGGGGACGAAGGAAAACCAAAAAAAAAAACCCATAATGTGGCACAACAAATAAGAGATTTAAAAGTGTGTGTCCCATTGTCCACAACTTTGAACATGGTGAGGGGAATCTATAGTTCAAAAAGTTGCACAAATTTAAATTTTAAATATCCCCAACATTATTTGAAAGGTATTCAAACATGAAGAAGGAAAAATAAAATAAACATCCTTCAAATTGACTTGAACCCACAAATTGAGTGTTATCATGGTAATTTTCATTTAACAACTTGATAAGGCATTGGGAAGTGTTATTTTGAACACAAAGAGGGGTAACCTAATGTGAAAAGCAAAAAATAAGGGGTATTTTTTTAAATGGGTAATTTTTTATATTTTAGTTAAATTGTCAATAGCCTAGTTGGTTTCTATTGGGGTCATTTGAAATACCAAAGATGCACATTTGTTTTAGCATGAATGACATTTTTAAAAATAAAATGGTGCATGTAACATAATATTTCGAAGGATGGAAATATGAGTGTGTTATATTGGGAAAAAATCACTACACATATAACACCTATGAAATACCATGTAAAATCAATTACATTTATTGAATATTTTGAAACTACATTTAAAAAAAGTTGTTATGTTTATATATATTTTCAAATCAAAAACATTTTTTCATCATTTTAAAATTACGATACATAATATTCTCCACCCAAAAAGTTGCAAAAATTGTCAATAGATAATATTTTTGAGTTACCTTAAAGAACCATCATTGCCTACCTTTTCATAAAACCTTGTTTAAATTTTGTTTCAATAATAGAAAAGTGGGGTGCAGTTCACTAGCCTAAATCACTATGGGACCTTAAAAGTGAAATAAGTTCATTACATTTTAGTTGTTTCACCCTAATTAATGTTCTTTAATTATAATATCACTATGTAAACATCGTGTTTCACTACTAGTTGACATAATTCACTATTATAATTTATTATAGTAAATAAGTTTATTTCTATGTTGTTTAAAATACCCTATATATGTTACTTTATGATATACTTTATATTATTTTAAGCTACTTTAATTATTCTAATTTATACCTTATGTTATTATAAATTATTATAGGTTATCATAAATGATTATACCATAAACTATTATACTTTATTTTACCTTGAAGTAGCTTAGCTAACTTATTATAAGTTTTAAAGTTATTTTAAATTAAATCATTTAACTAACCTTAAATTATACTTTAAAATTTAAAATTTAAAGTTAATATATGTTACTTCAAATTATAGTTTAGGTTATTTAAAATCATTTTATTTTATGTTATTATAAGTTATTTTATCCTAAATATAATAATTTAAAATAGCCAATAATAGCCTATGAAAAAAAATTAGAATAATCTACAATATAATAACTATTAATAACCTATGATAATATATTTAAAAATATCCAACAATAATTTATAATACAATAACCACCAATAATCGTAATATAACTTAGAATAATCACTAATAACCATTAATAAAATAACCATTACTAGCCATTAATAAAATAGGCGCTAATAGCCACCAATAGAATAACAATTGGTAGCCATTAATAAAATAGACATTAATAGCCACTAATAAAATAATCATTAATAGCCATTAATAACCACCAATAAAATAACCATTGGTAGCCATTAATAAAATAGGCATTAATAGCCACCAATAGAATAACCATTATTAGCCATTAATAAAATAGGCATTAATAGCCACTAATAGTCATCAATAGTCAATAATAAAATAACTGCTAATAGCCTACGGTAATTTAACCACCAATATCCACCAATAGAATATGCATAAATAACCATTAATATAATAACCACCAATAGTCATTAATAAAATAGCCAATAATATGCACCAATAGCCATTAATATAATAGCCATTAATATCCTATGGTAATTTAACCTAAAATAACAACTAGTAAACACTAATAAAATAATTATTAATAACCATTAATATAATAACACCAATAACCATTAATAAAATAGTCACTAATAGCCACCAATAAAATAACCATTCATAGCCACTAATAGAATAACTACCAATATCCATTACTAGAATAGCCATTAATAGTCACCAATAACCCTAATAAAAGAACAACCATATATTATAATTGCTTAAAATTGCCAAAAATAATCTACAATAGAGAAAAGTAATTTAAGGTGAAATAACCTATAATTGCCAATAATAACATAAGGTAAAATAACTTTCAATAACCTCACACAGTAAAAGTTAACCTAAAATGAAATATCTTAGAATAGCCAAAAGTAATTTATAATAGTTGTAAGTAGCTTAAAGTGAAATAAATTACAATAGCCAAAAAAACATAAAATAGCCAAAAATAACGTACAATAACTGAAAATAGCCTAAGGTGAAATGAGTTAAAATAGCCAAAAGTAACTTAAAATAACCAAAAGTTACGTAGAGTGAATTAACCAAAAATAACCAAAATTTTTGGGAATAACCATAAATAGCCGTAAATAATGTAGGGTGAAATAATTTAAATTAATGAAAAGTAGCCCGATAATAGTTAAAAGTAGCCTAACATAGGTAATATTATTATATTAACAAAAATCTTATCCATTTATTAAAAAAAAAATTTCAAAAAAATGGTCATTGAAATGTTATTGAATATTGATATTCAAAAAATAATTTGTTCAAATGATTTTACATTTTCAAAAGGAAATAAATGTAATTATGTACATCATTGAAATTTTTTAAAAAGTAAATTCAAATCATTTCGTTTGGACAAAATTTCAATAAGATATGAGTTTTCAAAGTTTATGTTTTTGTAACATTTAAAATGAAATATTTGATAAATAGAATGCAATGTAACATATTATCATAACAAATATAATGGTTTGATGGTAAGGGTGTTTCCTTTTATTTTAAAAGTTAAGGGATCAAACTTCACAAGTAGTATGTGCGTGGTCAACAATGGTAAATTGACTAAATATTTTCCTATTTAGTTCTTTATAGTAGGTGCCTAGGTTGATTATGTGGTTTACGTACCAAAACCTAGCCTACGTAGTGACATGTGTCAATAATTCATACACTAAAAATATAAAATTATCAATAAAATTATATATTAAATAATTTAAATTTAAATGATTTTTATGCTGCTTAGATAATTAACTAACAAATGAATGGTTTGGTAAATTTGTATTTCATTTGAAAGTAACATTGTTTCATTAAGTATTAGTGAACCAATTCATTGTTTAACAATTGGTCCTTGTTCATTAGGGGGTTGATCAGTTTCACCATGGTAAAAATGTCCAAGTTCATTCAGAATCTAATGAAACCTAAAGTGAACTAAGATGCATTTTGGTGTGGTGTTTATGTGTGTGCATGGCATGTTATACATGGGAATTTTTATTCTCTTTAGGGGGTGGGGGAAAGGAAGCATTTTGAAAAAAATGAAATGCTTATTTCTTCTTTTGAAATGCCCTTTAATTTTTTTTCATTTTCCCCATGATGACTAATGAAAATAAAATTGAAAAAACCCCATTTGGTGTTTGATCTTTGTTATTTGAGGGCAATTGTGGGCCGTAATTTGGGCTCATTTTGATCATTGCCCATTATGCTCAGTAAGGTCCCTCTTTTGGGGGCTATTATGCTTGTAAGGCCATTGATGGCTGAATTTGACTGTTTTTTTATTAATTCCAACATTTTTTCACAAAGTAAGGATCTCCATTTTTGGGTATTTTAGTTGTAAGCTCCTTAAACCTAAGGGCATTACTATAACACTTTTTCAATGGAGAGCCCCACCTTTTACTTCAACAACCCTAGCATTAGCTTGAGCAAACCATGAAAATTAGAAAACTCCCAATTTCAGAAATTTCACAATTTTAATGGTGGTCTGGGTGGACTGCAATTGTTAAATTATATGGAAATCTTGATTGGCATGAAAGGTCTAAAGATTGCTTGTGGTTGTATAAAAGTGATTTATTATTTTTTTGGTGGAGTTTATTTGCATTTTTTCAACTTGGAAATTATTATTTCCACACATAAAAAAGATTTTTGTGAAAAAATGGCCCTACTTTGCCTTATTTTGAAAAAAAAAAGAGTGAAATTTCTAGATTTTTACAACATGTTCTAGCATGTAGTAAAAACTAAAAGACTTTCTTAAAATTTTCTTCTTTCACATTTGGTCTGTAACCAAATTCCTTATTAGAATGTTCACTATGACATTTTTCAAGGAATTTCTTTCATAAACAAACAAGAAGCAAAATTTAAAAGAATTGTGAACATTATTCAATTAAAAGAATTCCTTTGCTATTGGAACAAGAAACAAAACTTGGGGGGCGTTATTGTGTGGTGACAAATTTTTGGGAGTTCATGCGAAAAGAAAAAGTTGAAGGAAACCCATTGGGTGACTCCATTGTTGGGGGTCGGAGTGAACTAGCAACCACTAGTGCACCAATTCAGGATGAGGCCATTCAAGCTATTTTGGGGATGAACCAAAAACACATCCTCCCTTGCCCAAGGTTTTTGATTTTTTCAGCCTCTATTTTACCCCAAAGTTTTTCCATCCTACCTACCCCCCTCCTACCTCACCTCATTTTGCACTCATTCCATCATCAGAGCTCGGGAGAGCTTAAAGCAAGAGGGTAGAACTAGGAGCTAGAAGTAGGAGGGTAGTAGTGGCAACTAGAAGTGGGAAGGCAAAAGTGGCAACCACAAATGGGAAGGCAAAAGTGACAACCAAAAATGGGAGGACAGAAGTGGCAACCAAAAGTGGGAAGGCAAAAGTGGTAGCCATGACGATACACTTGAAGTGGGAGCCAAAAATGAGAAGGCAAAGCGGGAACTTGAAGGTAAGCTTCGTCCCTTTTTTTCATTTTTTTGGGTTGTTTTCTTGCATGGTGTTATTGCAGCAAAGAAGGCGATGACATCTTGTTGTTATTGCCTTCTTCTTTTGTGGTTCTATTGCAACGAAGAAGGCAATGGTAGCTATTGCCGTTACCTTTTTCTATGGTGGTGCTGCAAAGAAGAATAAGGCAATGGTAGTTACTACCATTGCTTTTTTCTTTGTGTTTAAGAAGAAGATGATGATGGCAGTGCGTTGCCATCTTCTTCTGTGGTTCTGTTGCAACAAAAAAGGTGACAACAACTATTGTTGTTGCCTTCTTCTTTGTGTTTCAGAAGAAGAAGAAGACAATAATGCATCATCGTTTTTTTTGTGGTTTTGTTATAACAAAGAAGGCGACGATAACAAGTTGTTGTTGCTTTCTTCTGTGGTGGTGTTGCAAAAAAGAAGAAGATGATGACAACGACGTGCCATCATCTTCTTATCTAGTGGTGTTACAATGAAAAAGGAAATGACAACTTATCGTCATTGCTTTCTTTTTTATGTTTGAGAAGAAGAAGACGACGATAATATGTCGTTGTCTTTTTCTGTGGTGGTGTTGTAAAGAAGACAAAGGCCATGGGAATAATTGTTGTCATCTTCCTCTATGGTGGTGTTTTAGAGAAGAAGGTGATAACAATTGTTGTCGTCGCTTTTTTTGTGGTGGTGTTGTAAAGAACAAAAAGGTTATGGTAGTTGTTGCCATTGCCTTTTTCTGTGGTGGTGTTGCAAAGAAGAAGAAAATGACTGCAATTTCCGTCACCTTCTTTGATGGCTTTGTTTAAAAACAAGGTGACGGTAATTGTCGTCACCTTTTCCGATGGTTTTACTGTGAAGAATGTGACGGCAACAATGTCGTCGCCTTTTTCTATGGTGGTGGTGTTATGGAGAAGGTGATGGTAGCAAGCTGTTATCACTTTTTTTTTTTTTTCTCTGGTCCTTTTGGTCTAGTTCATTAAAATTGATAATTAATAATGAAATGATGGTTTTTTAAAATGTTGAAGGTTGTAATGGTTACAGGAAGGAGACTAAAGAAAGGTGGTGGTGATTTGGAAGTTCGGAAGTAAAATGTTGCTTCATCAGAATATACAATTGGGAAACAAAATGTTAATCCATTACAACCAAGACTTGGGGAGGCAAATGTTGCTCCATTAGAATCAAAACTTGGGGAGCAAAATGTTGTTCCATCAAAACTAAAAATTGATGAATCAAGTAATCTATGTGGTTTAGATGACGCGCTCCCAAGCTTTTTGATAAACTCAAATGTAAGTCTAAAGTGAAAACAACGGAAGAGTAAAGAGTCGGGACACGCTCCTTAGTTCGCAACACTTTGGGGGTAGAAGGGCGTGCTAGAATTCTTGGATGAAGACCAGGAAGAGTGACAAGCATCAATTATTCACACGGACCTACACAAACCAAACAATGAGTTGGTTAATGCGTAGTTTGAACCCTTCTGGTGCATAGATGAGCCATGGGCAAACACAGACTCACAAGAATCACCACGACCCGAACTTGGGGGAAACCACCACCTTCCCCCTTATAGTATACTCTGTGCCTAGCCATGGGGCCAACACCCAAATGGCCTTTTGTTTCGGAACTCCCAAATGGGAGTCTCGAAATTCCCAGAATTGGGATTCCTACGACTTTGGAAGCACATAACTTTGTGTGAAGACTTCTAATTGAGGTGAGGTCTAAAGCAAAGTTGTAGATCTAGTTAATAGCTTTCCAACAGTATGTGACACGCCACTTGCACGCAAGGAAATCAGGGCGATTCTTGACTTTTACTAATTGGAAGTCAAATTGGCAATTTGACTCCTGGCCTTTCTTTTGGCCATAACTTGTGTTTTAGATGTCCAAATGGGTCATGTGAGCCCATTTTAAACATCTACATTCCAAGAGCTTTTCTAATGATATAAAAAACTTTTCAATCCAATGAGTTTTGACCCCTACAATCGCCCTTTGAAGATTCAGGAGTCCATTAGGACGCCAATTCCCAAAGTGGGAGTTCATTTGGGAGTGTGGGGGTTCATTGCCTCACTCTCTTCTTCACTCCTCAAAGCATGAAATGTGACTCTCGGGCTTGGTCTTGGTTCACACCTTCATAAGCCCTTGCTTTGGTCGTGAGCCCAAGGTTAAGGTTGTGACATTATAATTGACAATGATGATAATTTACAATTCAAATGGTGAGATCATTCCTAATACAAATTGGGAATTTCAATCAAGGAATGGTGGGTTAGATTATTTTAGAATTTAAATACATTAAATTAAATGTAGATTAAAAAAATTATACAAATTTTTTAAAGTTTAATTATATCCGCACCTTCCATCATTTAATGGAAGGTGTGAGATTTTTTTTGTCAATTTTTTTTTACTGTAATACCTGAAAATAGTTAGATTTTGTAGGAGTTATATCTGATTGTGTGATTTTATGTTTTATAATACTTGCATTCTATTTTTTGAACTTTTTATGTATAAGGTTTTAGGGTTAGGATTTTTTTATTATAAAATAATGATCTTTTAAAAAATATTTCTTGATTTAAGTCTGGAACTTGAACCGACTAGACCTCTTAGCCACCAACACCCCCTTGTCCACCTAATATGGTTCGAAAGGACAAAGAATGGACGAAGGTTGGTTTGAAATGGAAGTGTAAAGTTAACATTTGCATTGTTGCATATTATGACAAATGGTTATTGATTAAACATTTGAAGGAGGTGCATGGCTTGGTGGTGAAAAAGGCCAAATTTGAAAGGCCTTCAACTTCTAAAAGAGGTCCTTGACATCAAGACCATGTTCAGATGAACGCTTGCATCTTGGGGGATGCCATGGTCGTGGAAAGGTGAAATGATAAAAATGTTTGCTAGTTATGCTTGTGCCAAAGCCCAACATGAGTGAGATAAGTTGGTAATTATTGTAAAACAATGTCCATAATTACCAAAACCAATTTTGGTTAAATTAGCTTCAAAGCAATTGTTGTCGGTGTTGGGTTTTAATGTTTAGGGCATGGGAAACATGTTTCGAGATGCAACATCATGGATGGAAAATGATGAAGATTTATAAGAGATGATTCAATCCACCCGTTCTGCATATGCACGACGATTGAAGATGGCATGAAATGTCAGAAATTGGGATTGAGAGTCCACTAAAGTAAGTCGAACAAAAAAGTTGATAGATGTATTGGATTTCCATGAATAAAATGATTCATGGACAGTAAGAAAAAACAATAATCAATGTTTATTATTTTTTTATAATTTTGTTTTCAAACAAGGTGTGTTAGGGTTTAATTTGGTGGTTTTAGGTATTTATAGGGTCCAAGGCACAACAAAGGAAAAGTTTATTACAAATGCAATTCAAGTTGAAATGTAACGCCACCATCCGTACATTGTTCGTCATGTAATAATTGTTTACCGAACTAAACACAAGATTGTAGATAATGATATGGTTTATGGTTTCCACTTTATATAGTTAGTTGAATTTTTTAAACCTTGTGAGTTACTGGACTACCTACTTTTTGAACTTTGGTCCTTCAATATATTATAGAAAACCTTTTTTTTCATTGCGTCCCATAACATTTTTTGATCCACCCATATTTATACATCTTTTATTAATATAATATTTTTCTTTAATCACACTTGTTTGATGGGTATATGGTTTATTATATATGTTTTTTTTTTCATAATTTTTTTAGTACTTTAGATGTAAGAATCAAAACTTAAATAAACCCATATGAATAGGTAATAGTAATTTGTCTAGGGTTTACAAAGATCAAAATGAAGATTGTGCAATACCTACATCCTTTTTATTATAATTTCCATAAGGCCATTTTAAATATGCAATACCAACATATAGGTCTCATAAATAGTTGCTGGTTTTTTTACATCCATTACAATATTCACATATAGGTCTCATAAATAATTGCTAATTTTTTTACATCCATTGCAATACACACATATAGGTTTCATAAATAATTGCTAGTTTTTTTACATCCATTGTAATACCCACATATAGGTTTCCATTGGAATATTTATGGGATTCATATGACATAATAATTTAGTTTAAATATCAATAAATAATGTCATAATTAAAATAATTACTAATTAACTATTTTAGATATTTTTAATGATTAATTATCATATTTAAAAAATCATTTATTTTTAAATATTAATTAATTGATTATTTGGTTGAACTTTAATTATTCAGATAATTAAAATTTAGATCTAAAAATCAAATCAATAATTTGATATTTAATTTATTATTTTAATTAGATTTTTTATGTTGATAAATCATTCAAATCATTATTTTAGATAATTATTCATGATAACTAATTGTCATAAAATTAATTTAGGTATATAAAGACATATATTTTGGGTTCAGGGTACCACTTATTTTTAAGTGACCTTACATGTGGGTATCGCATTTAGGGTTGATTTTAAGTTGTTTAAATCACCTATGCATTGTTTCAAAATGAATTTGCATGTAAATATTGCATATAGGTTTTGGTTTTCATTGAAAGGCCACCTAAATTACATACTGGTTATTTCAAAATGACTCTACATGTGGGTATAACATTTAGGGTTGGGTCTGCACCTTAGGTTACTTAAATCACCTATGGGTTATATCGAAACAAACTTGAATATGGGTAGTGCATTTAAGGTTAGGTATTCATATAATTTTGTAATACCCGCACACATATTTATTTTCATCAACTAGAAATTTGGCTTTAATTTGTTAAATAATTAAATAAAATTTGTAACAAAACATAAAAGAAGGTATGTATCTTACCATTTGGTAATATATTTTACATTAAACACTAACCCCTTGTATCATCAATGTGACCAATTTTGCATTATGTTCATATATATATATATGTTAAATCATAATATAAGATAAATAAATAATTTTGAAAACATGAATTTCATGATGTATTAGAAGGGAATCAAATATTTAAAAAATATTGTTATGTTTCATGGTTAATGAATTATCACAATATGATACGGGTATTGCATTTAAACAAAAGTGAGTTAGGAAATATTGAACTTTAACAACTATGGAACATATGGAAACAAAGGAGATTCATAATTATGTTATAAATCTAAACAAATGATAAAATCAAAAACCAATACAATGAGCAAAGTCTAGAGTATAAACCTTAAGCCTTGATATATATGAATTAAATTCCTAAACATTAAATCATAAAGCATAACTTTAAAAATTCGAATGATATTTTGCCATAAGCCCTATTATAACCCTAACTATACAAACCCTAACAAAAAAAAATTCAAGGGATATATGCCCTAAACCCAAAAAACTATACAAATTATATAATGCAAAATAAAACAAAACAAAAAAAAAGAAAAATTAAAAGAAAAAATTTAGAAACTAATTTTTAAATCTTTTAAACTACAAAGATTTATTGACAAAAAAAAAAAACCTTAATCTTAAAAAATAATCAAATAAATTTTGTAAACAACCAAAAGAAAAGATATGTCTTTTACTTTTGTGTGATCTTTCCAAACTAATTTTTTCCATTCTTTTTGAAAAAGGTCTAGCATGAAATTATATTATTTCACATATGTCTAAACCCTAAAATTTCCCCCCAAATTTAGCCTAATTTAGGTTAATTACCATAGATTTGTGAAAAACTTGTTGAGTAATTTATGTGTCCCAACCTTAAACCTAAACCATAATCCAATAGTACATACTTATAATAATTACATGAAAAGATGTATTTAATGTCCATTTCATAAATAAATTAGGTAAACAAAATTTAATAAAATATGCATTAACTAAACCAAAATGGCTATAATTATGACATTGTTTCCATTATAAATTGTTTGTAATAACTACATATGGGGACCTATGTTCATCATCTATGAATTAAGGCGAACTTTAATAAATTGATAGGTAGGATTGAGGGGCTAGGGGGGGTGGGGAAAAGTGAGTAAGTAATTAGTTAGGTATTTGGCTATGTAAAAAGCAAAGGTAGGTAGCTGAACATAATGGTAGGTAGGAAGGTGGGTGCATATGTAGGTAAGTAGGTATATAGGTAGGTAGTTGGGTTAATAGGCAAATTAGTAATTAAAAAGGAAGTTCAAGGAATAAGGTAGATAGGTTACTAGAATAGGTAGGCATGTAGATAAGCAAGTTAGTAGGCAGGACGAAAGTTACACTAGCAAGGTAATTAAGTAGATAGGCAAGTTGGTATGTAGGAAACAAGTTACCTTATCAAGATGACTAGGTTTGTAGAGTACTTATGTTAATAAGGTGCTTGTATATATAGGGTTGGTAAATAGTAATGTAACTAGGTCAGTAGGGTAGGTAGTTAGTACAATGGTTAGGTCAGTAAGGAAGTTAAGTGAATAAGGTATGTAGTTAACAAGGTAGCTAGGTTAGTAGGGTACGTAGTTAGTGTAGTAATTAGGTCAATAGGATAATTAATTATTAAGGTAGTTATGTCAGTAGGGGATAATTAGTAAGGTATTAAGGTTGGTATAATATTTATGAGGGTAGGAAGGTGAGTAGGGTAGCTATGTGTGAGGTCAAGTCCAACAAAAAAAATAAACCAAAAATAAACCAAAAAAAATAAATAATGATCAACAGTAAAAAGAAATGGACTATGATGAACCCCATTTGATGTCGAATGAAAAAATGCAGCCCATCCATTGGATAGAATGACTAACTGGTGCATTGGTGGCTACTGGTTCACTTTGGCCATTGTTGGGTTTTTCACAACAGCCATAGTGAACTAGCACCCACCAGCACACCAATTGGCCATTCTTTCCCTTGAATCAGTTGCATTTTGTTCATCACTTGTTGGTTTTTTAGGGTTAACCCTTTAACTTAGTTTCTGATACTTTTTCATGTTTTTTTTTCCCCAATTCTAACCTCACTTACCCTTGGTTTCAAAATTCAAAATTCTATCTTCAATTTTTGCATTAACCATTTACTATACTAATTTCCCTTCATTGTCCTATGCGCTCAACCACCTACATTTTTTTTTCTTCTAAAATATTTTTCATTTTCTTTCTTCTTAGATTTCTTTTATAAAAATTATTTTTCTTATTACTATTATTTCATTTTCTTCTTTATTGTTTTCCTTCTTCCCCTCATGTTTTTTTTTTTTCCATTGTCGATTCATATTTTATGCCCACATGTGGGTATTGCATGAATGACCAAAAAATTGGACACCATTTCATGTTATTGATGTTGATATTGCATGACATGCCCAAAAAAACCAATAAGCATTTTATGGGTTTAATACAAATATTGCGACATTGAACAAAAACTAGTGCATACTGTTGAATCACATGCAAGGATTGCATGTTAAACCCCAAAGACTTGACGCACATATTGTGATGATTATCATGCAAATATTACAACCATAATCACATTGCACATGTGGTTTTTTTTTTATTAATGCAGGTATCCCATTAATAGCCTTATGTTCATTGACATTTTATGTGCTATGTACTAAAGTATTGCAATATGCCACAAACTCATAGTTAACGTTACAAGGGCAAAATTGAAGGATTGCATTCATGCACCACTTGCATTCATCATCTGAAAATGCAATATAGGTGTGTAGGTGTGAAATTATAATAAGGCATATTCATCTATAATAATGGTAGATCAATATGCATAACCCAAAACTCAAAAGTGATAACTATATTTATCATGGCACATGTGTTTGTAAAATTTTCATAATGTTTTGATTTTTTTGATTCTTGCTTGGATTGTTGGCATTAGGGGTATGTGTGATGCAAATACAAGGTGAGAGTGAATATAAAGCTATTCAAAGGAAGGAAAATGGATGGGCCAAAGTATGGCATTTGCAAAAACAATAAAAATGAACAAGTAAAAAGAAATTGCTAATTCTTTTGGTAGTTAATTCAAACGTAACCTACCATTATTGTCTTGCCATTCCTCAATACTAACATCCCCAAAAACTACAAAACTTTTTATAGATGACACAATAGCATGTGCCAAGCCTTCATTGTTTTCCTTTGGTGTAGTTTTTGCTTAATTGTATTGTGTTTTGTGAGTTGGCATGTTCCAACAATTTCTATCCACAATCCACCAAAAAAAAAAGAAGGAAAAATCTAAAATAAAATAAAATAACAATCTAGAAAACAAAAAAGGGGTATCTTTCTTCTTGTTTTGAATTGATTCTTTTGCTGCTTCCTAAAAGAATCAAATGTCTATTGTTGCTTCTTTTTCTTCTTTTGCAAACTAGAAAAAACATTTTCTTAATTATTCTTTTTCTACAAACCATAATAAGGAAGAAAATAAAGAAACAAGAAGAAGAAAAAAGCTTGTAGTTTTTTTCTTCTAATTTTAATCTTTCTTCTTCTTCCCACAAACATTAAATAAAATCAACTAAAGGGAAGGCGGTACCTTTCTTCTTTTTCTGAACTACCTCCTCTGTTGTAAAAAAAAAAAAAAAAAAGGAAGAAACGGGAAAAAAAAAAAAAAAAAAAAATAGAAAAAATAAGAAAACAAGAAAAACATTTAAATAGAAGGAAAAAAAAAAAGAGAAAAAACAAAATCAAAAGAAGAAGTTTATTTGGTTGGCATTCACAAACAAAACACACACAAAAAAAAAGTTCATTGTTTACATCAAAGCACAAAAAAGAAAAAAAAATTTAGCTCGTTGTCATTACAATTATCGTTATCATTTCTAGTGCTAATGATCCATAGAAATGATTTTTGGTACATTTCAACTTTTATGATGTTACAATTACAATTATGGTTGTCAACTTCCAATAGGTCTCCTTGAATGCAGTGATAGAAACAACAAAATCCACATGATTGCAAAATCGGTCTCGAGAAACTGAACTTGTAATCAATGTTGTGTGTATATGTGGTTTACATATGTGCATATGATACAAGTTGTGTAAGTGTACTAAGGAAATTTAGGGTCTCTATCACAACAACTTAATGGAAATCCATTGAAATGGAACCCTTTGTTTGTAACATGGACATCACTATCCATTGGATAGTTGCAAATGGGTTAAAAATATGTAAGTGATTAGTGTTGAGAATGCTAAGAGTCTTTCATATGTTTAACAATCTTTTAAATTTTTAAAAAAGGAACACATATTCCCATTAAAAAAATGACAAATGTCATTTTCTAGGGATTCACAATTTGGCTTGTAGCTTTGCATTATATCAATGCTTGACTATGGTGGTGAGGTGACTATGAACAAAGGTAGAACAAATGTGATGGAAAGCTACTATTGAGACAAATTCTCCAATCATAGTAGCCTAATGGAAATAGGCCCTTATTTGCATTGTAAATGGATAATTCTCACTCACATTCATGTATGTATAAATCTATGACATCAAATGCATAAGTGTATAATCATGTAAGTCCATTTGATATGTCTTTTCATTTGATGTGCTATGTTCACAGTTATGCACAATATGTTGTGATCATAACAATTTAATGGAAAGCCACTGAAATGAGCCTTGTTTCTTGCTGCATCTAAGACAGATGCTTTCCATTGGAGAGTTGCAACGGGATGGAAAATAAATAGTTAATCATATCCTAGGAGGGGACATTTTGTGTATGCAAACTTTCAGGAGAATTTCAAAAGAACACATGTTCAAGGGAAATGTTTTACATGTCACTTTATGCTAATTCACATTTTGACTTATAGCTCTCAGAGCTCACGCATTTGGTCAATGCTTGATCAGTAGAGCTGTGAGATCATTGTGAGCAGAGCTAAATTGGAACAAATGTAATAGAAAGTTGGTATTGGGGTAGAATTTGTGATCACAACCACTTAATGAAAAGATCTCCTAAAACTACATGTTCAAGTGTAAAACAAATTGACTTATACATTCCTAACCCGTTCCTAAATTGACACAAGAAAGTCAGTTTCAGTTTCACTGTTGCAAGGGCTGAATTTTTTGATTATGCTAGTTGTATCGAAGGATTGGGTGAAGGAATGAATGGGATCTTAAATTCCACAGCTGTTCCCAACCTCTCAGTCAGCACTCAGGCTGAGTATCAAATTGCCAGCAAAGTGAGTGACTTCCATGTTTCTCTCAGGTCAACCAAATCAGTGCCTTCAACAAATGGGGACCTCTTTTGCATTTCATGTGTGCTGTTGCTTTTGTTTGAAATGGATGTGGATAGATCCCCAATTTCTAGATTCTATCTCTTGTTTCTAAAGAAAATGAAATTTGTTGGTGGAACTTTGAATCCAAGTACAAATTTGTGAAATGCACTTGTTCTACTTAGGACTATCAGGTTAATAGCCTAACCAAAGTTACATTTTGTTCAGTTTCTCAGACATCAAATGTCTCCAGGATTTACATGGTAAACCAAGAAGCAAGGGATGTATGTTGTCCAAGTTAATGATTTTTCTGGGCTCCAAGAAGAGAAGAAACAGAAAAAGGCAAACAAAATTTGCCTATTCATCATCACTAGCAGAATGCCTGAAAGTTTGAAGAGGACTCATTCTACATTGAACTGCATCCTACATTCTTGCTACATTCTTGTGCCTGGCACTGTATAAGCTGGAAGCAAATCCAGAAATTCTTGTGTATTGAATCAATGTGGGTACACCAGGAGAAATTCAATTCTGTTCTTTGCAGAATGTCTGCTGAAGTCTGCAGTAAGCAGTACCTGTGACGAGATGAAGTCCATGGGGATATATTACAGTAACTAAACCTGATTGTAAAGAAATGGTAGAAATTTTCTTGTGCCTGTGGAGTGTGAAGTAAAATTTCTGCGTCAAAAACAACAGAGGATGACGCCTGATGGCTTAAGGTACCTCCCCTGTCTCTCTAAAATGAATCAAAGGCATCCTTGTACAAAAGAAAAATTCTAGTGGTTCTTTAATACACCAGGTAAGGACTAAGGACCTCAAACAAGGCTGTTCTGGGAATGAGGGCCATGTGCAAGATGTGAGAGAGAGTCACTATTCTTTGCACAAAATACTTTTCAGTGGTGGTATTGTGTTCTTTTTAATTTGATGTTTTCCTCATTCCTTCCTCCTGTTATGACCTTTTAGTATTGATATCAGATCATTGCATATTTTCTTTTTTCATTTCTTGTGTGAAATCTTTTGGACCCCATCTGAAAAATTGTAACTCTCCTTTTGAACAGTTAACAAGGAGAGTTACAATTTTTCAGATGGTCAGTTGTTGGGTTTTGAATTACTCAGAGATATGTCAATGGCATTGCAGTGAGGAAGAGGTAGGTAATATCTTTTGCTATTGGAGCACCATCACCCAATCTGAATTGCATCAACAGTGACACATATATGCAAGAGACAATTTGGGAGAGTCGAAGATTTCTCACTCCAAATTTTCTGCAGGGTAGGTGTCGAGCAGCAAATAGCATAGATTCTCTTAGAATCTCTTAAAATTTATGTCATCAGCAGGAGAATTTACAAAATTTTGGAAGTAACTACTCCAAAAGGGCCCAAATCTCCGAGTTTTGGAAATCTTGCTTGGCAGCAGGCAGAATGTGCGCAAAACTCAGTCCCTGTCAAGTCAAGATGCTGGGGAGACTGAAGGAATTGAGTGGAGTTGCAGTTCTGGTTCAGACAAAAACACTTGAAGAACCAAACAGGACGAGAGAGAGAGCCAAGAAGAAGTAGAGCAATAGCCTGGTGGTTTTATCCCATACTCTTTGGCCCTAAAAGTCTGGATTTGATGCTATTTAGTCTGTTCTCCCGAAATTGGAATCCTCACAGTTGCGTGCTCAGCGCAAATCGAACTATTCTTTCGCCTTTTACTAAAGAATACCGTGCGAAGGGTACAAATAGCAGCTTATCGCAAATTTTTGGCAGCCTCTAAAGAGGCCCACAAATAACACTAAGTAGGAGTCCTCCCAAGAATTATGTGTTAATTTGCTGCGGAACAGCGTCATGGCAATTTGTTAAAGGTTTTTTATAATTTGAATCTGAAACCAAGTCCTGATTTATGAAATAAAGATGACTAATTTAGCCACAATCATAACAAGACGCTTCTTGGTCGCCACCTGTAGCCAGCACTTTTGTCAAAATTCTACAGCCACAGTTGCATTTTCATGGTAATTAATGCCTGGGTATACTCGCCAGTGAACCTACTTGAGAGGAATTGGAAACAAAAGCACAACCCTGCTGTGAACCTACTTGAGAGGAATTTGAAAATAGCACAACCCTGCTGTGGACTTGGTTGTCATGTGTGAGTGTTGTGAGGGTATCCAGTTTGTAAGGTAAAACTTGAAAATTTGCTTCCAGCCCTGGTAAATTTTTCTCCACAATTTGATTCTTGTGCAGTTTTCTTCAAAAAATAAGGCACTTTTCAGTTCGGTCACAATGGCTTCTACCGAAGCCTACTGCAGTGGGTCATAATTGGTGTTCCCTATGGTTGTTTCACATAACTAGAGTGTTCCCCATTGTCAATTTATTCACTAAGTGGAACTAGTGGTTATCACATGCTAGTAAAGCATTGTGTGTTTTGTTCTTTGTATTTGAAAGCACTTCCCCCAAGAGGAAGATCCTTTTGTCAATTGAAGGGACCTTTAACATATTTTTGCAATGTGTCATGGTAAGTTAGACTGAAATGCTATGTGATAGGCAGAAGACCTTTTATTGTGGAAAGACAAGAACATTCAAGTGCAGGAAAAAACCCTAAGAAAACAAAAACAGGTCTTGCTTTATGCTGGGGAAGGCCTGCTCCTCTGGGCATCCTTTAATTTTTGGGCCTTATCTGTGAGGGTGGTAGGCCTTGTCTAACTTTCGGGCCTACGCCTTTGGGCTCATTTGCTCTTGGGGATATGATCCTCAAATTAGAGAAGATCCTTGCAAGTAGGACTTCCCCTATACACAAGGGCTCCTTCCCAATCAGTGTCAGAGTTAGCAATTCCCTGCTTCATATTATTTGTGTGCACTGGTAACAAGTTCACTTTGCCACTAGTAATACCTTTGGACCTTGAGGAGGGGAGCTCAGACGGGACGGGGGAGGAGGCAACTGCCAGTTCAGACGCTTTGCTTCTCCCTCCTCTGTCATCACAACAGCCCCTTGAACCTAGGTTTTCAATTCCCTCAATGCAGTGTTGACTGGAGGAGGACCAAAATTCACCTTGGAAATGGCCTAGATTAATGTGGGTACTCTCCCCAGGTCTCTAGAGCAGGCAGGGATGATGATTTCCAGGTGGAGTTGGCAGATTTGTCTATAGGTTTGCCTGTTGGCATAGTTGTTAGTGTGAGGCTTATCAAGTCTGTAGAGAAAACTGCACAGTTGCCATTACCAGAGGGGGAGGCTTTGGAGTATTATGATGTATATAATCCACTGCCAACTTTTGCTAGAAGTTGACAGCGTATTGAGTAGAGAATCGCTCATAGTGTGACATAGTAATCCATTCATGATTCTAGAAGAACTCATGCTATACGGGTTTGCCACAAGGCAGTAAGTAACATGAGAACGCCTTAAGGAAGCATGGGAGTCAATACCCAAGATCTGAGTTTTGTGTGAGAGTGGGGCAGGCAAGAGACATGTGTGACATCCTTGCTCAGAATCTGCACACAGACAATCCTTATGGAATGGCCAGGAATTAGTTCCTCCAGGACAATTTACTACAAAGCGTGCTGGACGATCTATGTTGAGCCAGAGTGAACCAACTATCACCAGCAGACTATCCATTGGAAGCCCGTTATCCATTCAGTTGTGGATGAACCCCAGCTCAACTTGTGCATGAACCCCAACTGATTTGACATTGGGCTTCACCTTCACAACTGAACCTGTAAAAGAAGGAAGGTAGGGAGGTAGGACAATAAGTGGCTAGTAAGTCAGTGTTGGGTGGGTTCAGAATCAGACTGGGTATCAATCGATTCTCTCACAAATAACCAAGCAAGAAGTACCATGGGTGATAACCCACACTGGAACTCACCCTCTCAGTTTTCACTTCATTAAGAATCACTCGCTTAAGAACTATAGGCTATAAATTAAAAAATAATAATACTACGAGAACCATCTAAGGTATTAAAAGAAACCTAAATGCGATTCTCAGTTTTAGAGGTCAAGGATTAAGGGGCTACCTACTCTAGGCATAGGTAATGTGCAATTTTATTTTGTATTGGTTGTGAGTGCATCATAATATGGGTGCATCCCAAAGCTCAATGCCTTTATTTCATTGGATCATATTTGATTGACACTATTTTTAATGTTTACCAAATGAGTTGATACTATCACATTAATGCAAGAAGGGTTTTCATTTAGCTCACTTACATATAATACATGTCCAAACTTTGGACAAAGAATATGGGACAACCTATGGTACTAAATTGAAGATATCTTGAGTGGACATTGCACATCTCATTGTTTGAGGAGAATAAATTCAATAATTGATTTGTGAGAATTGTTGAAAATCATCAATTGTTCTTACATTTGTGAGAACTGGGAACTTGAGAACCAACTAAATTTTTTTAAGTAATTTCTTTTGACGCACTCCCAACTCCTTAAAGGACCCAAATGTGGGTCCAAATGGAACACAGCGGAAGAAGGAGGAGTTGGAGCACGTTCCCTAGCTCACAACACTTTGAGGGGTAGAGGGCGTGTTGGAGCGCCGGGATGGGACTAGGAAGAGTCGACAAGCTTCACTCACTCACACAGGCCTGCACACAACCCACACAAAGTGGTTAGTGCATAGTTGGAGCACCTTTGGTGCTAGGACGAGCCACGGGCAACACGGACACACAAGACTCACCACGGCCCAGACTTGGGGGAAGCCACCA
>Ga0116229_10004583_pt1 | contig 22651 bp, 14 predicted proteins | sample S1TSphgellanicum_3_FD_87313 | JGI IMG/M metagenome (GOLD analysis project Ga0116229, IMG submission 87313) | Host-associated microbial communities from peat moss isolated from Minnesota, USA - S1T2_Fc - Sphagnum magellanicum MG | ecosystem: Host-associated > Plants > Peat moss > Unclassified...
AAAGAAAAAAATATTATTTATGTTTGTGTTTTGTATTTGGGTGTGGGGTTTAGTTGGTGTATTATAAATAGAAAAAAAAAAAAAAAAAAAAAATAAAAATAAAAAAGAAGAGTGGGGGGGGGGGGGGGGGGGGGGGATTTTTTTCTCTTTAGATTGCAAAAACACCCCCAAAATTATTTAGTAAATCAAGAATGATGTCATGTATTCTTTGAATGGGTGAGCACATCACACCATGTAAGGCCCCAGCTTAAGGATGGAACCCATCCCAAATCATCAACAGTTTTAGACGTGAATTCTGCCATGGAAACCAATTTAATAAAATGCTAAATTATCTAATATTAAACCCTATTTAGCTGCGTAGAGTAACTCCTGATTACAAAAATAATCTGCAGCAATTTCTAAATTTTAATTCGTACAATGAAATGGCAGAATCAGCCTCTACTTAAAGCTGTTGTAACTTGAACCCTCAAAATTTCCTTTTGTTTTTCGTGAATTAAAAAAAAATCTGAATTAGAAAACAAAAAAAGAAAAGAAAAGAAAAAAAAACAATTGGGTTTAGGGTTGCGGTTATTATAAGAGTTACCACATGAGTAACACACGTGAGTAACACAGAGTTAATAAGCATGATGTGCCATGATGACGCCATAGTGAAATTACCGCGAAATTACACACTCTCCGTTCCTGTGCGGTCTTTGCTGGAGCGTGGTAGTTTCTTAGTACCGCCAGAATTATTTACCTTTTACCCCCCGGGGGAAGGGAAGGTGAGGGGAAATGGCCAAGGGTGGGGGAAGAAATTATCTTCAGACGCGTGTCGATTTCTGGTTGCTCATAACATCCGCTTCTGCGGCGTCTCGACCATGTCGTGGCATGAGGATATCACTAGGAACGAACCGGTCTGCTAAAATTTTGTCAGTTCTTTTACTTCTTAAGAATAAAAAAATTCAGTATAAATTCTTTTAGATATCATGGTGTATACATATTTTTTGATTTTCTTCATTTAGCTGAAAATTATTTTATGCAAAATAAAAGTACATTGTGAGAGTTAGTTTAAAAGATGCTGAATTTTTAAAATTAACATTAATATGAGATCCGAAAGGCCAAATGTAAGGAATATTTTCCAAGGCCTCAAATTGAGGAATGAGAGCCCATTTTATCCCATAGGACCAGTGTTTTTTTTTAGGAAATTTTGTAACATAGCTTATGTGGCGTTCATCCATAGGAAGATGTAGAAAAAATGGTGGTTGTTACTAGGAAGATTTGTCGAAATCTGGCTATAAACCAAATACTAAATAAAAATCTTCAGTCAACCTTCTATATTTATGGCTACACACTGACAATTCAAACTGTCCAAAATCACTTCAATTTTTATTATTTATTATTTATTTCGTTATTTGGTGGAAATTTTCAAATAGAAAAATGCTGCTTGGCACACATCAAATTTGGACCAACCCATATAACACACCCTTTGAAACAATGGAAACTTGGCAAACTTGGAAGAGAGACAACAAGAAGGAAGGAAATGGCACATAAGTCCTAGCTTAATCATCTTTAACTAATAATATTTGATGTTGGAAGCAGGGTTATCTTTTACAATTTCGTGATATTGGAAAGTTGGCAAAACTTTCCCACAAAATTAGTGAAATAAGTTGAATTTCCACTAGAAAACACCCCCGCAATCCGAAATCTTTTGTCAAAAAAATGACAAAATTTGTCCCCAAAAAAAAATCACTGGTCCTAATTCAGCAAAACTTTGTGAAAGTGGAGCTTCAGTACCTGTCATTCCCAAGAGTCTTCAAGACCTGTCCAATTTTGATTCGTGTACATTGAAGACAGGTCACAAAGACATGTCCCTTTAGGCTGTACAAGGCCTTAACATATTTTGTCCGGTCCTAAGTAGGGTGTGATCCAAAAATAGGCCACTCTCTTACATAAAAACCCTAAGGGATGGTTTAGGTTTTTCATGTAAGAGAGTGGCCTATGTTTGGAACCTTCTGGGATTCTCAATACCTTTCACTCGGCATAAAAACCTGGGTAACTTTTTTTTAGTGTATGTGGAGGTAATAAGTGGTACCTAAGAAGTGGGTGTTTTGAAAAATGAAATCTGACAAATTAGGGCCATCTTTTTCAAACAAATCCTTTGCATGTGTCCAAATCATACTTGGCAGGTTGAAAAAGAAAAAAAACATTGGTCTCAATCAACATAAGTGAAAGTAAAGGAAAAGTCGTCAGAATATCATATTTGGGTTTCAGTAAAAAGCCAAAAATGTGGAAGGATGATTAAAATATTTGTACTTCATATGTGGTTAATAGCCAGATTTGGCTAAATCTTCCTTGGGATGATCACCACTTTGGTTGCATCACAAAATTCCTCAAAAACCCACTGCTCAAATGTCGGAATGTTGTCATGATAGGCCCTAAATGAGACATATATGTGCACATATAATGTGGGGGCCATTCTTCTATGTGAAATAAAACCCAAACCGCCACATTCAACACTAGAATTGTGTGTTCATATCTGGGAAGTCATAATTCCATACCGCGCTTTTGCTGTACATGAGTGTGGTGATGTACTGGCGAAATTTATGGTGGGATTTCTTTTGTTTCTGGGTAATTTACTCTTGCCTTGTAAAGCAAGGCTTCTTTATTGCTGAATGCCCAACCCAGCCAGAGCAATAAAATGACCTATACTATGAAGATATCCGTAAAGTCATACCCAGTTGGGTCCCACATTGACCCCCTCTTTCGTCTCTCATCCCTTAATTGGTGTGATCCCTAAATCTTGAGAAAGGGGTCCAATAGGGGTCCAAATTGGGAAAACCCAGAATGAAATCCCTGAATTGAGCGCATCAACTTTTTTTCATTTTTTTTCACTCAGAGACTGCCCCCCTTTAACCTATACTATGGGAGGTAGGTATATGGGCTAAATTTTAGGGGGCTAGGGGGTTATGGGTTATAGGTGGTATTGGCTATTGGCCATTGGCTTCTGACTATGGTTATTGCTTTTGGCTATGGCTATTGCTTATGGCCATTGGCTACTGGCTATCATCTATGGCTATTGGGTTTTTTTTTTCAGCTATTGATTATTGCCATTCAGTATTAACTACTGCCAATGGACATCAGTTATTGCTCTTGGCTATTGTTATGGCTATTGGTTTTGATTATTGGCAATTGTTTTGACTATTGGCTATGGTTATATTAGGTTTAATTTTTAAGGTTTAGGTTTGAGCTTGTTAACATTTTATTTTTTTAGGGTTTAGGGGTTGGGCTTTCAAAGGTTAGGTATTAAGGTTTGAATTTTGAAATGTTAGGGTCCAATGTTTAAGGTTTAAGTTTGGGTTTTTAGGGTTAAATTTATTGGGTTTGTAATTTAAGGTTAGGGGTTAGGGTTTAAAATTTTTAAGGTTTAAGGTTTAGGACTTGATTTTTTAAGGTTTTATTTTTAAGGTTGATTTTAGGTTGAAAGGGTTAGTTCTAAGGATAAGGTTTTTAAAGTGTGGTTTTTATAATTTAGGGTTAGGGTTTCAAATGTTAAGGTTAAAATGATCATTTGTACTTGTGTAAAATATTAAAATTAAAACATCAAGATTTATAATGAAAATTAAGAAACACAACCATGGAATAAGGTTTGTGATGAAAACATTATTAAAGATCTTGTTTTAGGCTCATGTTTTTTGTGTATGTAAAATGATCAAGTTGAAAATCAGCCCAAAAGGGCAGGTTTTGATGTAGGGTAGGTTGGACCCTAGAATGTAAATTAAAACTCGTATGTGTACTATATAAGGAAAAGGTTTTCATTCTTCTCTTACTCTTGTTTTCATTTATTCCCCTTATTTTTATTTCATGCTTTGAGAGATGTCAACCTTGAGCTTTTCAAATGGCTCTCCTTCAAGTAGTGATGATTTGATCTCATCTTCAAGTGATGAAAATATCTTGGGAGACATGGATCAAAATGACCTCATCATTTTTCAAATGATGGCAATGACTTTCAACTCTAATGACTTGTTCATTTCAAATGAAATAGAGGGAGGACATGGGGCAATATGTGAATCCAACCATGGGAGTTTGGCATGTTTTGAGTACTATGCAAGCCACGTTGACATTATTAAATGTTTTGACAAACTTTACATTGGAGGAATTTGACGAGTTAGCTTCTTAAATGGTCCCTACCATTGAAACCCATGCTAAATCCATAGGTGAATATACTTTTAATATTTACTTTTCATTTAATGTTTAAGGTTTAAGGCTTTCAAGGTTTATTTTTAAGGTTAAAGTTCAGGGCTAGGGTTTTTTTTCCTTTTTCTCTTTCAATTTATTCATTTAAGGTTTATAGTTTAGGGTTTTTAGGGTTTGTCTTTAGGGATTGGGTCTATTTTTTTCTTTTTTCTTTTTTTTCAATTAGAGTTTAAGGTTTGGGGGTTTTAGGGTTAGGGTTTAAGGCGAAGGTCTGATTTTCTTTTTCTCTTTCAATTTCTTCATTTAAGGCTTAGGGTTTGGGGCTTTTAGGGTTTGTTTTGTGACTAGGGTTTAAGGCAAATGTCTAATTTTCTTTTTCTCTTTCAATTTTTTCATTTAAGGTTTAGGGTTTATTTTTAGGGTTAGGGTTTAGGGCTAGGGTCATATTGTATATGAAGCACAATAATGTCATGATGTATGACACTATCATGTGGAATTGGTTGAAATTTGCTTTGTGTGATGATGTAATTTTCATTGCATCATGCATTAATTATGCATTTGTATATGAAATTTGAGGGCTAATGCCAAAGGAGAAAATTTTATCTTCAATATGTAACTACAAGACCTATTGTGTTGTATTGGGTTCATGAATGACACTTTGATCAAGATCCAAAAACTATGGAATCATGAAACACATAGGACCTAGTTTAATGGTTGGAAGAATATTTATGCAATGAACAACATGGTCAATTTTTACCATCATGGGTTGTTCATGTACGTAAATGTTAATTATTTTGAATCTTATCATGATGTGAAGATTTTGCGGCATTCAAACATTTACCAAGATGGTGCCACTATTTCATCCATGGAGATAATTACTTTGAATATGACTTGGGCAATCCAAATACATGGGTGAAAATATGTTCATTATGTGTTGGGTGGGGTGACAAGAGCTTGCCCCACATGCAAATCATGATGCAATGCAAACATTCAACAAGATGCATGTAGGTTTAAAGGTGCAAGTAGAGTGGAATATAGGTTGGTTGAAAATAAAGTGGAGGTGTTTCATGAAAAGGTTTGATTCATTATAACCAAAATATTCACATTTGTTTTGAGCACAACTATCATCATTGATTAGGAAACACATGGACCTTAATCATGAGGTCATTCCTAATCATCAAAATATAGAGCCAAAATTGCATATGGTTGGGTTTGAGACTTTTAATTATAATTTCAAAATTGCCTTAACCTCTATTATGAAATCTTCTTTTGTGATAACACCTAGTCCTTTAGTTATTTTCAAGTTGTTAATTTTTGCCTTATTCAACCTTACACTGTTGATTTGCACCTTCCTAGCTAAGGAGGTGTTTTAAATATTATAGGTTGCAATAAGTGATTAACCATTATTTCCATACTTTTGGATTGACTTTTCAACACCTTTGTTTTGGTCATAAAACTTTCACCAAAATTTTGTAAATAATGTAAATTTAAATGACGCATTTGAGTTACATCACAAATTTATAAGCTTCATGGGTTTGTTCCAAATCTATGCGAAATCTATTATTTCATAGGTTCATATTGTTTAAACACAAATGTTATGCATTATTTAAACACGAAAGTCATGTGCACGACTTTCATGTGTAAATAACACAAATAAACATACAACATCTGTGTCTAAACAATATGGATAGGCATATAGCATTCGTGTCTAAACAATGCACACAACATCAATGTTCAAACAATACAAATAGATGAATGCATTTGTGTCTATTTCATATGAACTTATGAAAAACAGATTTCGCATGACTATTAGTACCAAATTGTGGCCCATGAAGTTTGTGATGTAGGTGCAAAACCTATAGGTTCAAGAAAGGTAGAAAATGGGGTTGATGGTCCATATATAAGTGCCCCATTAGTGAAACTTTGTCATCTCTTCAAAATGTACCTTATTGCATGCCATATGTGGCCTTTAAGCATTATAGCATTTGATCACATTGTAATGTTGTTATTTTCGAACCCTTTTCATTTGAAGTTCATGTTTTTGATTCTTTCAAGGTGTTGCACATGTGATCTTTCAAAATCTCTTCCACAAAAATTGAATTAAGATAAAACCATTTAATAGTTTGCATAAATTTGTTTCAACGGAATTGTAGGAATAAGTTGTGTCACTTGTTTCTTACCCATGTTGTAACTTCCAAAATGCATGTTATAAAAAGTTGCCATGGTGGTAAGCTAATTAGATTCCACCATTTGTCTTAATACATTTTTCCTTTGAAGGGCCTTGGCTTTGTGCAATGCAACAAACTCCAATTATTGTGTTTGTAGTACATATGTCTCCAACTTTGTGCTTGTTCATAATTTAACCATCCCTAAAATAATTGCACATCTCAAAAAATAAATCATACACATTAAAATTGAAAATAGTCGCTGAACTTTAACCCAATCATTGGAATTTAGAAACTAAAATACTTACCAAATTTCAAACATAAGATTTATAAGTAAAAAAGGTAAGAAGAGCATCGAGAAGGTTTATAGACCTTGTTGAAGGCTAAGTAGGTCTATTTTAACTATAAAGACAACATCACATGTAAGAGATGGATTCAAGTTTTTATATTAAAAAAAAGGCCATTAGGAAGGTTAAAGTAGTTATGTTTCAATCAAAAATATAACATAAAACATGTATAATAGATGGATTCAACTTTTAAAAAATTAAAAACATTGGGAAAGCTTATAAACTTGAATGAAAACTAGGTTAGGTCTATTCTGGCCATGAAGATAACATCACATGTATAAAGGTGGACTTAGGTTATTAAAAAAAAAACAATGAAGAAGGTCTTTAAAGCTTGTTAAATGTTAAGGTAGGTTTATTTCAACCAAAAAAGCAACATCAAATGCATAAAAGATGAATTAAATTTTTTTAAAAACAAGATGACCATAAGGAAGGTTTATAGGGCTTGTTGAATGTTAAATGTAAAAGGGTGAAAATGCAACTCCCAAACATTACTGTCCTCAAGAAGGTAATGCTGAGAGAACAAGTTCAACTTCTTTTTACTTTTAATAAAAACTACTATCACTTAATAACTTTACTACACGTACTTAAGTAATAATAAAGACCTTATGCAAAGAGAAAAAGAAAAAGGTAGGATCTATCATTTAGGGATAGACCTACCGTCCTAACTATAGGCCATTACAGTAGTGTAAGGAGAAGAAAATATAGAAAATAAGCAAGAATGATAAGGGGGACTAGGAAATAGTTACCTTCTAGATTTTTATAGTACTTTCAATACATCATATTGGTGTTTAGTGGGTCTACAAGCTTTCCACAACTATTGTCTACCCTTTACAGTGCATGTAGACCCTTTGGTGGTGTTATATATTGTCCAAAGTCCCATAACAAGCCTTCTCAATTCCACCCACCATTTGCAGCCACTATAGGTCCTTTGTGGCTATTGCCTATTATCTATAGCAGTCCCATTACCCTATAGATTTTAACCTTCAAGTTTAATCCCTACCTACTACCTTCTATTGGTTATTACTTTCTTGTGGCAATAAGGGACTTCCTACTCCAAAGACTAAACTAAAGAATACATCCTTACTGCTTTTATAAAAAATACACATAATTATTATAAAAATGTAACAAAACATTATGCAAATTGAAACTATACTACCTTCCCACATTTTTTAGTAGAATAAACTTACACGAAACACATTAAGATCCTTCAACCGTTTTCCATTGATTAACACAAATACAATACAATTCCAAGTTAATCTCCCCTTTTTAGTGTTACACACACAACACATATCCAAGAAAGTGTTGTTAAGCCAAATTCCAAATTATAATTCATCAAATGCCCTAGAATCCCCCCAAGTCTTCCTCTAATCCTCCTTTTCCACAAAACCACATAAGGCCCACATTGACCCCATGAAAATAAGTCCTTATTTTAATCTTTACTACCTACGTGATTAGGTGGATTACAACCAACCACTCATCAACATGAATTAATTAAGCCCACTAGCTTCACCCCTTGGGTAAGAGATAATAACTTTATCATTATTAACTAGCTAGTTACTTGGATGCCTATGGCACTAATTAGTCTAGGGATTTTTACCCCTTAACAATAGGGTAGGTTTATTTTAACCAAAAATACAACATCGAATGCATAAGATATGGATTTAAGTTCCAAAAAAATAGGAAGACCATAAGGAACGTCTATAGGGCTTGTTGAATATTATTATTTTTTGTTTCAACCATAAAGACAACATCAAATGCTTATGAAATGGATTTATGTTCAAATAAAACAAAAAAACAATAAGGAGGGTCTATAAACCTTGTTGAATGTTAGGATAGGTAAGTTTCAACCAAAATGACAACATCAAATGTATAAGACATGGATTTCAATCTAGAAAAAATAAAAAGACCATCAATAGGGTTTATAAACCTTATTGAATGCTAGGGTAGGTCTATTTCAGACAAAAAGACAACATCACATGTATAAGAGATGAATTCAAAGTAAGTAAAAAACAAAAATACCATAAGGAGGGTCTATAAACCTTGTTGAATGTTATGATAGGTTTGTTTCAACTAGAAAGGCAACATCAAATGTACAAGACATGGATTTAGGTTTAGGAAAAAAAAAAAAACCATCAAAGGGGTTTGCAAACCTTTTTAAATATAATACTAGGTCTATTTTAGTTAGAAAAACATCACATGTATAAGAGATGGATTCATGTTTTTAAAAAAAGAACATAAGGGAGGTATGAAAATTTGGATGAAGGTTAAAGTATTTTTATTTTAGCCAACAAGAAAATTCAAATGTGTAAAAGATGGATTCAAGTTTAGAAAAAATAACAAAACCATAATAAGGGTCTATAGACTTGAATGAAGGTTAGGGTAAGTCTCTTTCAATGATAAAACAACATCACATGTTTAAGAAAGGGTTTTAGTTTCATAAAAAGTAAAAAAACCATAATGAGAGTTTATAAACCTGAATGAAAGCTAAGGTAGGTTTATTTCAACAACAAAGACAAGGTCACACATATAAGAAATGGATTTGAGTTTTAAAAAAACAAGAAGACCATTGAAAGCTAAGGTAGGTCTATTTTAGTTAGAAAGATAACATCAAATGTATAATAAATGGATTCAATTTTTGAAAAACAAAAAAAACATCAAGATGGTTTATAGACCTTATTGAATGTTAAGGTATGTTTTTTTCAACCATTAAAACAACATCAAATGGATAAATGATAAATTCATAAAAGGTGGACTCATAATAATAAAAAAATACCACCACCAATAGGAAATGTAAATTTTTGTTAAGGCTAGTGACAATATATTTTAATTTGTAAGACACAACCAAAGGGGTAAGAGGAGGACTCACACATAAAACCAACAAGGCCACCATCAAAAGGGTTTGTAAACTAGAAATAAGGTTGCTTTCAAGTTTGATTTCATATTCAAATGCAATGATTATAACCATCACCATAATAATCATATGTGTAAAATAATGGGGGTTCAAAATGGTTTGCATGCACATTTCACATGTTATACAAAAATTCAATTGTTGAAATCATATAATTCTAGTGAATCACCTACCATAACACAAAATTGTAAGCACTCCAATTCAAAATAAAATCAAGTTTTAAGAAAACACCTTGGAAGTCCATGTTTAACAATTGTGTGGTGGTAAAAGGCATTTTCAACTTTCATAATTTTATTAGCTCTCCATGTTGTGATATCACCCATACCTTTATACTGATATTTTTTTATTTGATGTAAATGCCATAACATCAAAGGGTCTGTGGGCAACCTAGTGATCATATGTTCAATGACAAAAACATTAGTGAAAAAGAGTAGACAGTCAAAGTTCTCACACAAAAGTTCCAAAATTATGGGATTTGGGGTATTGGGCTCCTCAAATTTTGGTGTTTTTAGATTTTTTGGCTATGGTCAACAATGTATTTATATGGTTGAAGGTTGTTGAAATCCAATTTTTCTTGGAGGAAATTTTTGGATTTTCTTCAAGGATTGGGCAAGCCATGAATGGTTAAAGTTTGTAGCATTTCACTAAGTTTTTGAACACACATAGAAAGTGACCACATTGAAATGAGGAATGTTTGCCAAAAGGTGAATCCTTCAAAGCAACAATTGTAAAAAAAATCTTCTTTTTTAGAAATGTTGGAGTCAATCGATACACATTGTTTTTGCAAGTATAATTAAACTTCATGTAAAGAAAAGAAAAATGTGTTGTTGCTATTGTTGGTGCTTCCACTTCATACCATGCCAAAAACCATGCACTTGCACTATTTTAAGATGCTTGTGATTAGCTTTTTTTTTAGGTCCTATGCATTTTCCAAGATGTAATTCAACTAGCTCAGCTTGTGTTTTTCCAACTTTTCATTTGCACCCACCAACATTTCCAATTTCAAACTTTTGTTCCTCTGCACATATCTCTCACCACATTCACAATTATTTTTAGCTCTTGCACATTTCCCTTTGCTATGCACTTTGTGCTCCAAACTACTTTCATGTTGAATTGTCAACGAAAAACCAACTTCAGCCTTTGTTTGGTTCCTTCATTTTTTTTGAGTCAAGTTGGGAGTTATGACCCTTAATTGGGCAAACATGAGCTTTTGGTGCTATGTTTACCCAACTTTATGGATACTTTTAATATATTTTGGATGAAGTATTCCAATCTAATAGTGTGAAACTCCTTTGGGCTCATACATATACTCATGTTTAGAATACCTTTTGAAAGTGCTAGGGTAATGTTTTTTTAAAAATTAATTGACCATAATGATTGGCCCAAGTTGTGAGATTTAAATAGTCTCTCATTTTACAAAGTTAATTTCTTCATATTTATGGGTGTGCATTGTGGATGGTGGAAGAATTAACAACTAACATTGCATGGTGGATGTGGCAAATACTCATAAAAGCCCAAATAGAAGGTATCATTGGGCATGTTCTTAGAGTACACAATTGTAGGGTGTTTATTCTTGTGTACCCATGTCCCTCATAGTAGATTCACATCACAAGATTGGTTCACATCATTGATTTAAATTGAAATGGAAATGGTAGAATCAAAAGTAGAGTCACATTTTTTTCAGTCTTCCCGTAGGTGGGTTGACATTGTTTTGTTGGTCGATGACATTCGCAAATTGGTTGATGTTGTCATTGTTGACCCCACTCAAACAAACTTGGTATCATGGGTGGCTCTTTTTCGTGGGGTGGCTACGTCATTGGCGATTCAGATGAAGGAAGGACTGATCGTTACCTAGTGGATGTGTTTCTCTTTCTTGCCATAGAGGTTTTTGGGTGTTTTCACCAATAGGCTGACAACTTTTTTTATTGATGTGCTAACATGATGTGGACAACAAAGGGCACCAAAGGCCTTTCTTTATTGGTGTTGCATTCCTTTTCTACACATAGAGTGTCAATAGCATTATAGAAGGCACAAGCCACCTCCATCTTGAGATGGGCTATTACTGCAAGGCTTGGAGTTATATGGGGTTTACCTCCCCTCTCTTTAGTTGACTAACTAATTTACCTCATGAAGGGTTTACTTCAATTCTTACTAACCAGGACTAGAACCAACGATTAACTACTTTCTAACCACCAATTAACCATCGATTCCGATACCTGTTATTTAAAAATAAAAATAAAAATTGGTTCTGTTTTTGGTTCCACACATGAATAAACCTAAAATTCAATTCCAGATTCAGTTCTTCAAAAATAGGAATTTTGATTCCAATTATGATTCCTAAAATCAATCCCAATCCAAATCTGGGTTCTACTAACTACAATGGGTGGTTGTTACCCACCAAAGTGGGTATGCACCCAACACTGGAATACCCCTAAAAAGGTTCTGAATAGGACACCAAAATCAATTATGCACTTATGAGTCCTTTGACTGCTAGTATCCAAGTTGGCTTAGGCCCTTGCCAAGCCATTAGGAAGCATTCAAGTGCTAAAGAACCCAATAAGCAGGCTAAAGAGCCCCTAGTAAGCAGGCTATGTCCTAAGATGAAAGAGGTTTTTATTAAACAATGATGTCATAATAAAATCTTTGGGGGTGCGAGAATTCCACATGGTGACAATTTTCCCTGCAAATGTATTTCTTTATTCCTGATCAGTAAAAGGAGATGAAGCTTCTATTGTACCTCAGCAGTCCAAAGAGAGAAACTTCATCAAATCATCACAATTGGAACTCCCTATCTTATGATAACATATGATAAGCTTAACCGACTTTTGTCTAATTAAGGGCGAGTGTTTTTTCAGGAATTTTAGTTTGTAGCCAAACTGGTTACCATTGAAAGGAAGATGTAGAAAAAGTGGCTACTTGGAAGATTTAGCCAAATTTGGCTATAAACCAAATAAGAAATATAATGTTTAATAATCTTTCTATACTTTTGGCTACACATTGAAAATCAAGTATAGAAATTTGGCAGTTTTTACTAATTTTTTTCTGACTCACTCTGGCGATTGAAAACCTCCAAAACCAGTTCTAATTTTTTTTTTTTAATACTGGTATCTAAGCTAATAAAAAATGAGGTCTTGCTATTTTTCTGCACTTGTTCATACAAAATATAGTGTGATTGGTATTAATTAGTTGTGCGGACCCCCCAAGTTCTGTGGTGGTTATCATTGATTGGCCCATCATAAAAAAACTTAATCAAGCTTTGGACAGTCCCAAAATAGATATATTTCAGTCTCCTCCTCCTCTTTTTGTGTGTGTGCAACAAATGGAAGTCTCCTCCTTCTCAGCTACTCTCTATGGGTTACAAGAGTAAAACTTAGGGCAGAGGATATAGGATAAAGTGAGGCGCTATTGGGAACATATTGAGAACAACAAGAATCCAAAACATCTGCCCCCCCCCCAAGGGAAAAATTTGCCCCCTTGTTGGGTGCATGCTGGCTCACCTCATTAGCTGCAAGATTTTTGTTTTTTTTTGCCTACCAGTGTTTTGCTGTTTTTGGACTAGGCTAACGGCTAGGGCACAAACCGTGGGACATGGTATGGCTGATTGAAAGGTGGGACAATTGAGGGAGTTGTCACAATAGCCAGACTTCAGTCCAAGGTGAAGAAGAGATTTGAGGCAAAAGTGGAGATTCTCATGGATTATGGAGATATCCTTGTAGGCAACTCATCCCTGGAAATAAGGTGAGTTTAGGGGACGAAACTTATAGTAATTGTGGTAGTCATGATCTTATCATTTATGAATGTCCTCGACCTCCTTCCTCCACTATCCTTAGTTGGGGTGTTGGCAACATCATCATTTAGAGAAGGGAATGCTTGTTGAATGGCAATGGAGTGAAAAATTCATGTCCACACTTTTTCATACTTGTGGTCAGAAATGTGAGATGACAGATGATTTTAGGTTACCTCATTACACGTGCCACCAATGGAGAGTCTTTGTGCTTGAGAATCATCAAGTGAAGTTTGTTATGTCGACATGCATGTTGTTAATTTCCAATGAGTTGTTATGTTGACATGCATGTTGCTATTGACTTCACCCTTTTGGTAAAGCACTTCAAGGTTTTTTTGTTTCTGTGTGAAGGGTAAGGCCATGTGAGGCTTTACTCAGGCCATTTTCATAATAATACCCAGCGGAGTCCGGAGTATCATGGGAAAAAAAAAAAGAAAAACAAATGGGTGGTAGTAGGTCTTTACATATTTGAAAGCACCCTTCTTGCACAAACCAAAGATGCTTTTGTCAACTGAAGAGACCTTCCTCCATTTGCATGCAAACCTTCTGCAATTCAAATAAAAACTTTTCATACTTTACACTGGTGAAGGCCAGCTCCTGTGGCCCATCCCTAATTATGCCCTTGAGTCTACAACCCTCAGATCAGGGGAGGCCTTATCTTCGAGGCATTGTCTTTTTTCACTTCTATTTTTGGGTTTGGGTACCCCAAATTGACACACTCTACCCTTGCCAAAAGCATCCCTTGTAAAACTGTTGTCATTAGGATAGATTCCAGCTGTTATGCGCCTGATGTTCATTCTGTGCCATAATCCTCCCATGCTGAGTTATACCTCATAATTGTCCAGGTCATGAAAAATCACAAATGAACTCGTCCAAAATTCCAAATTGCTTTGTGATATTGATCATTCTATATATTTACTTCAGGAAACTGTTCTAGCGAATTCCCCTAAAGTCCAAACATTTCAATTGTATATTCTGAAAGAAAGTTCAGTCTATAGTCTGAACTCTGAACCCCTGTTGGGTGGGTATTCATGCACAAAACAATTTGACATCTTTTTGGCAACGAATAAAAATTGAACCTCTGTAATCTGGCATTGTTTCTTATACATATATAAACACAAAACAGTAATAATAATGTATATACCCAAGTACAACAAATTAGTATTCACATGCACAATTGGAATCTCTTCACCTCAACATGGAATTATGTTGTTCACATGATATAAAAATGTCAAGTGCTCAAATTTTTAAACAAGTGAGCTCAACCAATTTGCATGAAAAGTATTCACTTGTTGGGAGTTTGAAACAAGTATTGGGAGGGTAACTGTAAATCATTTACACTTACCCTGCCAAATTTTTGGCATTTACACTTACCCTGTTTGGTGCGAAAATAAATTTTTTACACTTACACAAGGGAAACGTTAAAAAAATTCAACCACACTTAGATGGCCTCATGTAATTGTTTTTGACAGGGCAAGTGTAAATGCATGTATCAAATACCCTTTGTGACTACACCTACTTGCAATCCACATTAATTAGTTGTGGGTGCTCCTAATGTTGTGGATGCATCCCAAAACTTAATGTTTATTTTTTGTAGTGGGCCAGTTTGGTTGTCCCTTCACCAAAATTTTCTAATACTTCTACTACTCCCCAAATAGAAGCTTTTACTACCAATAAAGTAGTGTGTATGTGCTGCCCTTTAGTTTAGATATATACAATACAAGCCTAAACTTTTGGGCAAAGGATATGGGACAAACTATTGGGGAATTTTTGGGTGCAAATTTTTGGGTGCATATTGGGTACATGTTGTCATCACCTTATTGCTTAAGTTGAATTTCTATTATTGCCTTTGTTCATCAACCATTTGGATCTGGGCTTTTACAAAAGCTTAAGTAATACCTATTGTGATTCATATTGGTTAGTTGTGGTGCATTCCATTTTTTCTAATGAGCCATTTTGATCGGCCTATCATTAGAAAAATTCTGAAACTTTGAGAATGGTTTTGTTCACTAGAACCCATGTTGACCTTTTTCACACAATTTTTTTTCAATTTTTTTTTTACACTAACTTTGCATTGATTTATATGGTGGGTAAGTGTAAATGTAAATAATTTACACTTACATGATTTTACATAGCTTAAAATGAATTTACATCATTTTACACTTACATATCCAAGGTTAGGCATTTACATTTGCATATATGTGGATGAAAGGTTTACACTACACAAAATGTAAATAAGTTTCAAATTTTCACTTACACATACATGAAGGGTATGTCTAAAACAATATACACACTCAACATTTGTTAAAACAAATGTTAGTACTAATAATAGACAATTTCTATATATATATATATATAATTCACAAATGGTGTTTGATAGGTCTAATTTAATATTTTAAAAATTTCACAATGAAAGATAATTACATAAGGTACCCTAACTTGACAACACTAACCATTTTCAACCTTAATGGTGATGAAAATCTTAACAATGGATACAAAAAATGTTTAGGTACACATACAAAGAATGCCCAACTTGGAAACACCAACTATATCTCTATCTCAACAACTTTCCTAGTTCCCCCAAATAGACTTATTGGCTTCTTCACAACATGATTGTAGCCTACAATATACACAAATTTATGGTTTATAAAAACCACTCAAATACAACAAAATTTGGCAAGACAAATCAAACAACAATTTGCACTACCAAATTTGTAACTTATATCTACAAGATAAATGCATATGTAAAAATCAATGTTTGTTGAATCATCATGCTTGACAAACACATCTAGTTGGTTTTCAAAGTCCTTTTCCATCTTCTTTAATAAATCTATTTTAACATTACAAAAATCATCAAAAGATTTAGTTGCAAATGCTTCACAACCAAAATATGGATCATTTGTCCATTTCTTGGAGATCAACACAAGTTGATTTGAGTTTCAAATTCCAAATCAAAATCTTTGAAGTTTTATTACAATCCCAATAATGGAAAAAAACATTTTTTGTTTCAATCTAATTTCCCACAACACCTAAAATTCGACAAGCCCAATACCCAACAATAGGCAATTGGGCTTCATGAGCATGATACCATTTCAATGGGTCTTCATAAAAGTTTGTAACCAATTGCAAAAATTGAAAATAAGAGAGTTCATGTTTCACCTATTGTCGCAACCCCACTTTGAGGGAGTTGTGAGGTCGCCACTCACACTCTCGAAAATGGGACTTGGGAGTCCTCCGGGATTCCCGAAAACTCAGAGTGCAATTGTAGGGGTCAAAACACTTTGTATTGAGACGTTCTTTATATCGTTGGAAAGGTCTTGAAGTGTAGATGTCCAAAATGACCTCGCATGAGCCATTTGGACATTTGCAGCACAAGTTATGGTCGAAAGAAGGGCCGGGAATCAAACTAGTAGTTTGACTCCCGACCACTAAAAGTCAGGAATCGACCTGATTCTGGTGCATGCAAGTAAAGTGTGACACACCATTGGAAAGCTCTCGAGGAGAGCTACAACTTTGGTTTAGACCTCGTCCTGATCTGAATTTGGGGCGAGGAATTATGAGCATCCAAAGTCTCGAGAGTCCAAACCGGGACAGTTTCAGGACTCCACCTTGGGAATCCTGGGAAAAAGAGCCATTTGGTGCAAGTCCCATGGAGAGCTGCAGAGAATACTATATGGGGGAAGGTGGTGGCTTCCCTCAAGTCCGGGCCGTGGTGAGTCAAGTGAGTCCAAGTTAGCCCGTGGCTTGTCCCAACACCAAAAGGTGCAAAATGAGTTCTAACCCATTTGTGGGTTGGATTTGGATGTAGGACCGTGTAATTGAGTAAGCTTGTCCTTCTTCCTAGTCTATCCTGGAGCTTTCAGCACGACCTTCTCACCCCCTCTTAGTGCTGGAAGCTGGGAGCGTGCCCTGAGTCCCAAAAATTCTGCAACTTGAGTGAGTTAGCCCAACGTGGGGCTAACTTGGGACTTGGGAGCGCGTCACCTATAATTAAAAAGGCATATACTAGTTAAACAAACATTCATTGCATTGTTAATTGCAATGCACACATGGATTAGATAAGAGATAATAAAAAATTGAAACTTAAATTGTGCATGCAAAAACATACATGTTCAATGACAATATGATCTTCAGATAGTTCTACACCAAACCAAACATAACCAATGTTCTTTCTTGGATAGCAAATTTTTTTGCTAGCTTTGTAAAAACATTATTTTTTGGTAAGATTAACACAAAAAAGGATTATGGTTTAAAATTCATACCTTGTTGCAATTGTGCCTATTTATCTTTTTGCATAAGTATTCACAATAAACAAATCCTTGAATTTTGAGGTCAAGTATTAAAGCCAATATTTTGTGAGACTTCTTTGGATCAAATTCATGCAAACAATCCAAAAACAATGTAAGCATGTGTGTGACTTCCATTTGCATCTACTTGGTAACAAATTTTTTTGGGGATCAAATTGAGATGAAGGAACAAAACTCATTTGGGTTTCAAAGTGAAGCTTTCCAAAGGTCAATTTGATGCAATGATTAATTAAATTTGCAAGTACATCATAAACAACCAATAAATGCAATGTTGATTGAACACAAAAATTGATACAACCAAAGCCAAGTTTGACACAATGTTTTTTACAATTTTTCTTTTTCATATTTCATGTGACAAATTATTTTGTTAATAAGTTTGTATTTCTCAAACAAATTGCAATTGATAAATAAGACCAACTTTATTAGTCCCTTTTACCTTAAATAAACCAATTATCATATGTTTTGATTCCTAATCCAAAGTCAAAAAATTGATAACAAGAGTAAAAGTTATCAAGCACACTTTTATTCATCCAAAGGTCAAATGTTGCAATGACAAAAGTTTTGAAATAACACAATCAAACTTTGATATAAGGGACAACAAACTTTTGAAGTGTGTGCTTTGTCATAAAAGGTAATTTATTTTCAGATTTAGGTTATGTGTGACGAAAACACTACTGACAGGGTCCTTTAAAAGCAAAATTGTTTCATCTATATGCTTTTAATTATGTTTAAAGGGAGGAATACTTTCACAACAAGTAACATAAGATCATCAATGAAAGGTTTTTATTCTTCTTTTGTTATTTTGTACTATGTGGTACTAGCCAAAAATGTAAAAATGGATCCTAGAATTATAACTTTTCAAATCTTGGAACTTTGCTTTTGAAAGAGATCTATTCTTGTAGAATGTTAGAGTGCAATTTCATTGAAATAAACACAATAATTGTCAAGATGCTCATGTTGAAAATGTTTTTTCATGACTGAGGTCCCATTTTTAATTTTATAAGAGACCTCTCAATTTTCAATTTTCAATCCAACATAATAGCACCCAAAGCAATTGAATGACACAAAATACAATGAAAAACTTGTTCTTTTTTGAGTGTCATGAACTCATCAACATTTGATGTGTAGAATGTCAAAAGAGTAAATCTTCGAGCTTGCTAAATCCAAAAGATTGAGTGTTGCCACAATGTAATTAGTCTTTTTCATTACACTTGACCTAAAACAAACTCATTTACTGTAGTACCAAATCTACCCGTGGACAAGGAAGTGACAACAACATTAGTTATTGAAGAGAGAAGTGCATCACCTTCTTGGGGTTGGGCTTCAATTGTAAGCTAAATTTGTCTAGCCTCTAACTCTTCAAAGTCTAAAGCTCCTCATGTGATGAAGGTTGTCGCTTGAAACTTGCAACCCTATATAAGATTGCAAAATCACAAAGTAACACTTGAAAACAACCGCAATTTTTGAATATAAATCAATTACACAATAACTATTTTGCTTTTGAATTGAAAACACATATAAACTCTCTTGAATTAAAAAGACACAACTCTCACAAAGTTTTTCACAATAGAATAACTTCCACAAAAGCTTGACAACAACACAACAATCATCACAACAAGTAGGCTAATAAAATGCTCACCTTTCATGTAGCGATGCTCACCTTGGAGTTGTTCCTTCATGCACTTGAATGCTAGTAGTTGCATATGGTAGTTCAAGAAAGAAAAGTTTCAAGATATATGTCGAGCCTAGAACATTGATGTCAAACTTGAATACAAAGGTGATTCACAACATCGAATGATTGTTAAAAAGGAAGCTACAATCGTGTAAAGCCATTGTGAGAGAAGGATGGGACAATGAGCAACACACAACAAGAGGGGTGGTTGATAGTTTATAGTGAGTGATGTAGTTAAGGTTTAGATCATACTTACCTCGAGTTCTTAAGTTGGATACACAAAAATACATGGTATTGGGTACAAATATGTCATGCATGTATTTAAAAATATGTATAAGGTACAAAATTTCAGATTTTCATACCCTGATAATGTGTACCATGTAGACATATCAATTTTTAGAAAATAAGTTAGAGTATATTACTTATGCTATTTATATTTGGTGGGTGATCTGGTATATACTTGCTTCATACTAGCCAAAAATCAATCTTGAGAACCAAGCTAATATGTTTAGAAGTAAATACCAAACCAACATTGGTTGGGACCACTGTTGGCCAGTTATTGCTTTTTTTCATAACCAGCAGGGTAGGTTGTTTTTTATTTGTTTACTGTTGGCCACATCGGGTATCAATATCATTTTTGTAAAAAATAGACCCGTCAGTTATCAATTTCATCGTCAAATTAGTACTATCAATTATGCATAAGGATCAGTTCTCAAATACCCACCTTCAGAACTGCTGATTATACTACCTAGGTGGGGTAGGTTATAGGGTTTATTTTATTCTTATTTCTGTTTTTTCTGTTTTGTATCATAAACATGTGTAGGGTTTTAGGGTTGATAACCTACCTGGATGAAATTCCAATTGCCTGAGTAGGTTATTAAAATTTGAAAATTCAATACCTGACCTATAAGGGTATTTCTGGTTCTTGGAATGATATGTACCAGGCAGATATGTTATCTACCTGCTTAAGAATTCAATAATCAGCTGGAGGTTATCAATACCCGGGTGTTTTTCCTTAATAACCGACTAACACTGGTTGGAACTTGGAACCTTGTGACAGGCTATGGAAGAGATAGATGAAAGTATAACATCTAGTAGTACTTGTACTACATGTTTTTTTACTTTAGTAGAAGAGGGATGGACTAGGCTACATATTTCTTTTCTTTCAAAGCCAAGTCATTGCTGGTTACATGAAGGATGCTCCGAGCAAACAGCCTCATCATGAATGGCCATCTATTCCCATTGTCCTTAGTTAGACCCATGCATCAGGTTCTATTAGAAGACACTTATGTTGGTGCAATGAACTATTTGGAGCAGCCTTTTTTTCTGGCTAAATTTAGCTAGTTTGCTATTTATTTTTTCTAAATTGCAAAAAAAAAGTGTTTTTTGGGTGTTATAGTCACCAAAGTTCTACAGTTAATAAATAAATAAATATATTGCCAGATTTCCCTGTTGGGTTCTAGCATGTAGCCAAAAATGTGAAGGAATTATAATCCTTTTTGCTTTCAGATCCTGTTTATAGCTAAATTTGACTAAAATGTATTATGGTTGATCACCAAATTCAGCTACATCACAAATATGAAAAAAAAAACACACCTGAATTTTGGCGAGATTGGCTCAATGTTGTTAGAAATCAAGGCGCCAATTAAGAAATTTTTTCTTCAGAATCTTTGTTCTTACTCAATTTTATTATTAAACTCTACCTATTAAATTACCCTTGAGTTGAATTTCTTTTTATGAGATGACATGTGACATGGTGGTTTCCGGTGGATATTTTTGGTGGAAGGAATATGATGGAGAGCACCTTACCACTCATTCAAATTCTTGGGTGATTTCTTCAGATTTTAGCTTTTTTTGGGGCCAAATTCTGTACAAATTTTTTTTATAAACTTTTCCATCTTTATGCAGTGATTAGTCCATTTTGCAAATATAGCATCTGGAAAAGATCGCAGATGAAATGAAAGCTATGAAAAATGGCATCTAAGACAGTTGAAATCAAAGAAAGATCATGAATGAAGACAAAGGCAAAGAAAGATAACATCCAGGAAAATTAAAACTCATGAAAAACCAGGGATGAAATGAAGCAGAATTGTATCCAAGAAAGTTGGAAATCCATGGAAAAAACCTCAATGAAAATGTCATGAATGATGAAAAAATGGATGATATGTGAAAACCCATTGTTTCTTTTTCAAAATGGCCAAATACCAATGATTTTTTTTGGTTTTTTAGGTCGACAAATTTGGAAAAAAATATTTATAAAAAAAATCACCAGCTTCTACATTAAGCTTCAGCAGGTAGCCTAAAATATAAAAGGATATTTACATTTTTCTACTTTCATATTTTTTTCATATAGCCAGAGATGGCTAAATTGTCTTGGGCTCTTCCGGCCTTGTCTAATGACTGCTTGCCTGGCAGAACTCACCACCAAGGACCCGATCACTAGTACAAAAATGACCCTATTTCAAAGAAAGAAAAATTCGGATTTGAAATTGCAAATTTTGAACACTAGGAGGAGATCTCATAATCTTACTAGTGTTAAAATGCTCTATTCAAAGGGGGAAAGATTTGCATGTGTGTGAGAGAGAAGATTTGGAAACAGGACTTGGTTCATTGAATCTCCCAACCTATCCAAGACAAAGAAACAATTGATAGATAACCGTATGGGAATATTTCTGAGAAAGGGCAGGATCTGGACTACATTCAATGAATGCAGTCATCACTAGGAACCCATAAACAAGACCCATGGGGGATTGATTGTTCCTGCTGATGATACCACAAATGATTTTGCCCATTAGATGATAAATGAATTTTACACACAGAACACATCCATGGGCAAATCCATGCATGTGGGACACTAGAGAAAGGGGATGAGTTTTCTCTAGATGAAAAGTTAGGGTTTGGAGTCTCAGAGTTGGGCAGCATACAGATAGTGTTGAAGTGTGGTTTTCAACAGTGTTGGGCGGTTATTTCATTTTAAAAATTAAACATCTGATTATTATCTTTTGAAAATTTAGAAAATCAAAGAATCTCCACTCAAAGTGGTTTTTAAAAATAAAATTGGAATCGAAGAACCTTTGGTTTCATTTTTTGGGAATATGGTAAACAAACCAGCAGTTTCATAAAAAGGTTATTTGATCAGTTCTAGATTTTTGAGAACCATGGTTCTATAACAGAAGTGACTCTGGAGTTCCATGGTTGTGTTTACATAGGAAAAGAACCACCCTGAGAACCACTGGTTAATTTGGTGCCATTTTTAACAACTTCCCAACAATGGTTTTCAACACCTAAAATTGAG
>Ga0116229_10004589_pt1 | contig 22641 bp, 17 predicted proteins | sample S1TSphgellanicum_3_FD_87313 | JGI IMG/M metagenome (GOLD analysis project Ga0116229, IMG submission 87313) | Host-associated microbial communities from peat moss isolated from Minnesota, USA - S1T2_Fc - Sphagnum magellanicum MG | ecosystem: Host-associated > Plants > Peat moss > Unclassified...
CCTCAGGCCGACGAGGTCGGGAAGATGAAGATGGAGCTGCGCCGGCTCATCTTCGATGAGCAGGTGCGCGGCGAAAAGCGTAAGGCCGGTGGTTCACTGATTGAGCCGGCGGCGGCCGGAAACCTGAAACCCTGGCGTGAGGTGGTGACGCCGCACGCCGATGTCGCCAGTGGCCGCTATCAGCAGGCCGAATTTGCCGCCGATCTGTGGCAGGTCCATCTCGGCGAGGGCAGCGACGAATACCGTAAGCCCGCCGAGTTCTTCCGCCGCACCTTCCTGACGGAGAGCCTGAAGCGGCTTCTGGTCGGCGGCGTGCAGCGCCTGTCCGGCCAGGGCGGCGACCCGGTCGTGCAACTCCAGACCAATTTCGGCGGCGGCAAGACCCACTCGATGCTGGCGCTCTACCACCTGTTCGGCGGCGCGGCGCCCGGCGATCTCGCCGGCATCGATGCAGTGCTGGCCGAAGCGGGCGTGAAGACCCTGCCGAAGGCCCGCCGCGTGGTCCTGGTTGGCAACAAGATCTCGCCCGGCAATCCCGTCACCAAGCCCGACGGCACGGTCGTGCGGACGCTGTGGGGTGAGCTTGCCTATCAGCTCGGCGGGGCCAAGGCGTTCGCACGGATCGCGAAGGACGACGAGAAGGCGACCAGCCCCGGCGACGTGCTGCGCGAGTTGTTCGTGGAATACGGACCTTGCCTCGTTTTGGTGGACGAATGGGTGGCCTATGCGCGCCAGCTCCATGACCAGAGCGATCTGCCCGCCGGCGGCTTCGAGACGCAGTTCACGTTCGCGCAGGCGCTAACCGAGTCGGCCAAGCTCGCGAAGAACTGTCTCCTGGTCGTCTCTCTGCCCGCATCCGACACGGCAGGCTCGCCGCACACCCAAGCCGACGACGTGGAAGTCGGCGGCATTCGGGGCCGCGAGGCGCTCGACCGTCTGCGCAATGTCGTCGGACGTGTTGAGTCGTCGTGGCGGCCGGCGACCGCGGAAGAAGGCTTTGAGATCGTGCGACGCCGGCTCTTCGAGCCGATCCCGGGCGATATGTTCAAGCAGCGTGATCTGACATCCCGCGCCTTTGCCGATCTCTACCAGGCGCAGGCGGCGGAGTTCCCGCCGGAGTGCCGTACCGGCGATTACGAACGTCGCATTCAGGCCGCATATCCGATCCACCCGGAGATCTTCGACCGGCTCTACACCGACTGGTCGACGCTGGTGAAATTCCAGCGCACGCGCGGCGTGCTGCGCCTGATGGCGGCGGTTATCCACAGTCTCTGGGAGAAGGGGGACCGCAGCCCGCTGATCTTGCCCTCGACCGTCCCGATCGACGATCCGCGAGTGCAGTTCGAGCTAACGCGATACCTCTCGGACAATTGGGTGCCCATCATTGAGAAGGACGTTGACGGCCCTAATTCGCTCCCCCTGCGGATCGACGGCGAGGTGCCCAATCTCGGCAAGCTGTCGGCGACAAGGCGCGTAGCGCGCACGATCTATCTCGGCTCCGCGCCGACCGCAGCAGCCGCACATCGTGGGCTCGAGGACCGGCGTGTGAAGCTTGGCTGTGTGATGCCAGGCGAAAGCCCGGCCGTCTTCGGCGACGCGTTGCGCCGGCTCGCTTCGGCAGCTACCTATCTCTACCAGGACGGGCCGCGTGCTTGGTACGCGACCCAACCGACGGTGACGAAGCTCGCCGAAGACCGGGCGGAGCAGCTCAAGCGCGACCCGGACAAGGTGGCCGGCGAGTTGGAGGCGCGGTTGCGCGCCGACCTAAACAAGCGCAACGGCGATTTCTCGCGCATCCACCCGATGCCGCGCTCGGGCGCGGACGTGCCCGACGACTACGACGCGCGCCTTGTCGTTCTCCCAGCCGAGCATGCCTACACCAAGCAAAGCGGGAACCCCGCCGAAACGGCTGCGAAGGCGATCCTCGAATCGCGCGGGAACGCCCCGCGCCTCTACCGCAACACGCTGGTCTTCCTGGCCGCCGACAAGGTGCGGCTGCAAGACCTCGACGAGGCCCTACGCAAGTATCTGGCCTGGTCGTCGATCGTGGCCGAAAAGGAGGCGCTCAACCTCGACCCGCACCAGACCCGGCAGGCCGAGACCCAGAAGCAGGCCGCCGACGGCGCCGTGACGGCACGACTGCCCGAGACCTATCAATGGCTTCTCGTTCCAGAGCAAACGACGCCGCAGGCCCCAGTCGTCTGGCAGGCGTCGCGGCTCACCGGCAGCGACGCCCTGGCGGTGCGGACGAGCAAGAAGCTGCGCAGCGACGAATTGCTGGTCGGGAGCCTCGGCTCGACGATCCTGCGCAAGCATCTGGACGAGGTTCCGCTGTGGCGGGGCGATCATGTTGCGGTGAAGCAGCTCATCGACGATTTCGCGCGCTATCTATATTTGCCGCGCGTTGCCGGCCCCGAGGTGCTGGTGCAGGCCATTCGGGACGGGCTCGCGCTACTGACATGGCGCGCGGACACATTTGGCTATGCCGACGCTTACGACGAGTCGGCGTCACGCTATCGCGGGCTCCACGGCGGGCACGGGGTCAATATCACTGCCGATAGCGCCGGCGTTCTGGTCAAGCCGGACGTGGCAAGCAAACAACTGGATGCCGAGACGCGTTCTTCGGGTAGTCCCAGCCCCACTCCCAGCCCGGGCGGCAGTGGACCCGACCCTCGTCATGGCCCGGGCGAAACACCTTCGACATCGCCCGCGGTCCAGCAGCTTCGTCGCTTCCATGGGTCGGTGCGCGTCGACTCGACCCGTGTGGGTCGCGACGCCGGCCGCATTGCCGACGAGGTGATCGCCCACCTGGCCGGACAGATGGGCGCCGAAGTCACCGTCACCATCGAGATCGAGGCAAGACTTCCTAACGGAGCCACGGATCAGCTCGTGCGCACCGTTACCGAGAACAGCCGCACCCTGAAGTTCGACAGTCAGGGCTTCGAGACGGAATAGTTGTCGGCCTAAAACCGCATTGAATCAAGCCCCTGCGCCAGCGCAGCGCTCGCCGGACGAGCTGGGCAGTTTCGATTTGCGAGCCTGCTTCTCGAAGGCGTGTCGTCGGATGTCATGTCAGCCAAATGGGATGGTCACAGGGCAGATCAGGTGGAAAGGATCTTGCGTTCGGCCCAAGCTACTGCGGCCCTTGAAATCCACGCTTCCCAATGGCTGTGAGGACCTTATGGTTGATGTCGCGGCGTTTGCCTAGCTGTGCGGAGGTCAGGCTCCGAAGACGCATCGTATTTTGACAGAAATTGTATTCCCATTCATTGAGCACGCGGCGCTCGTGGAAAAAGGCGATCGCATCGGCATTCAGGCTCTTGTCTGGGTCTTTCCGTATTCGTTTGATGGCGGTGAAGATCAAGTCCGATCGTAGCCCCAGAAACCGTTTCACACAGATGTTGCCTACGTCGGTGGCGTGGCCGGTGACGCGATTGTGGATGGAGCAGATTTCTATGATCGGGAAGTGGCCACACGGACAGGCTTCTGGCTCATCAGCTTCATGGATGCCGACCAAGCTCCATTCCTTGACGGCGACGTCCCAGCTTCCCGCATTGCTTAGGGGGAGGATGTGTGCCTTGAGCTGCTGGAGATTATAGCCATCTCCCATCGCTGTTCCTCCTAGAGCTGACGCAGTTCGTCCAAGTCGACGGTCGTCTGCTTCAAGATCGCTTCGTAGCAGGCGCTGCATACGCGGCGCTCGGTCGTGAAGGCGCCCCCAAGCTTGGGAATTGCGATGCAGGACGTTCCGGCCGGAATCTCGTCATCGCACCGATAGCATTCAGAGCGGCGCTGAACGTCAACGCGGACCGGGCGCCCGCTGGCGCCGCCAATAAGCGATGGCGTTTTCCCTTTAGGAGTTTTCTTGGTCATAGTCCGCCTTTGCCTTCCTGACCCTCCTGGCCAACGTCTGGACAAGGTTTTCGAGGTTGTCCAAGACCGATCGAAATTCCTCGATCGAGGCGGCCTGACGGTCCTTTCCTAGGCGCTTGTTGATTTCGTGGTTCACCATGGTCAGGGCAGCAATGAAGTTCGACCGCCCGCTCAATTTCAGCGACCGGTATTTGTAAATCAGCTCGGTGCCCGCCACCGTTAGCTCGACGTGACTGAGCAAAACCGTCGCGAGGCGCTTGGCTTCTTCGTTGAGACGCTTCCGCGCCTCTTCCCACTCGCGTTGCGGCTGGACCGCAAAGGGTGCGGTCGGCGTGAGCTTGCGTACGGAACTCTTTTGGGCCGCCCGAACCATCTCCTCGACCTTGCTGTCGTCGAGACCGAGGAGCTTGAACCGTTCACGGAGGTCGTCGACGATCTGCTGGTCTTCGTGGCTGGTGAAATCCTCTTCCCAAAGGGAGTCGACGATCTCGTCGTGAACGACGACCAGATCGCCAGCGCGTAACCGCGTCGTGCCGTCCAGCACGGCCTGCGGCGGCTCGGGTTCGTCACCGCCAATGACTTTGTCCCAGAACGCCTTATCGTCGTTCTCGAAATCCTTGAACTCCTGAAATCGGGCGTCGAGGTTCATGCCAAGATGCGTCACGATATGCCCGAGATTATCGGGATGCCCCGGGCTGTTCTGCACCACGACCCGCATGATGCGGCCCACGAATTGAAGGTATGGTCCGAGTGACCGGAACGGCCGGAAGATCGCAGCGACGCTAAGCTTCGGGTGGTCGAACCCCTCGCCGAGCATCTGAACCTGGACAATACAGTCGAGCGTTCCATTGCGTAGAGCCGCGAGGATGGCGGCTTGCTCGTCCTCCCGCTGCTTACTGTGGATGACCTCGGCCGTGAACCCGCGCTCCCTATAGAGCGAACTGATTTGTCGGGCGTGATTGATCGAACACGCGACGGCGATGAGCTGATGTTGGGTCCCGGTTTGGCGGAGCTGCTCCAGCCGTTCGAGGCTGGTGTCGACGATATGCCGATTGCACAGCGAGGCCAGCGCCACCCCGCGGCTGAACCATTCCTCCTCCTTGAGCTTCATTACCTCATCAAGCGAGTAGGCGCGGCCGCGCTCGTCGGCGAAGCCCAGCTCGATTGTCGAGGGGGCGACATAGGTCGACTTCAGGCGTTTGATGTAGCCTTTGAGGGTGGCGTTGCGGAATGGGTAGCGATAGACCAATTCACCGTCGAGTTCCTGCCGATCGCTACGGAACGGAGTCGCGGTGAGCAGGATCACCTTTGCCTGGGCAAATCGCTCAATCACCCGCTGCCAGCTCGCGGCCGCGCTGTGATGCGCCTCATCGACAATAATCATGTCGAAGAAGTTGTCGGGGAACTGGTTCAGCCACTTGTCGAGGTCCGTGGCGAGCTGCTGCACGTTGGTGATGATGACGTGTGACCTGGTCGCGACGGTAATGTTGCCGGTGTCGAGCGTGGTCGCCAGCGGGCCGGAGATCATCTGGTCGGCGGTGAGCACAGCCGCCTTTCGCCAGAAGCATTTCTGGCGATTGGTGACATCCATCGCCTCGTAGAGGCCCTGCTTAATAGTCAGGTTGGGGGCGATGACAAGGACGCGGCCTTGCGCAAGGCCGAGCGGCAACAACGATGCCAACCCCGTTTTGCCGCAGCCAACCGGAATCTGCAGGATGGCTTTGTTCTTCCCGGCTCGGAAGAATTCGTAGGTGCGCAGGTAACCCTCGCGCTGTGGATCGCGGAGCTCGTCGTTACCCTCGATCTTGAATTCGATGTCAGTGAAGAACGATTGTACGGGCCGGTGGCCACGCATCCATGCGTCCAGGCCCGCTTTCTCAAACGTCCACTTCTTCCCGACTTTGCGGGCGGGAATAGTGCCCTCCCGAGCCATCCCATAGAGCACGGTTTTACCGACGCCGATGTAGGTGGCGGTTTCCTCCAGGGAGAGCCAGTTTTCTTCAAGAGCAGCCATTGCACACCATCATTTGATGCCATATGATAGCAAATGACAGATATGGATGCAAGGGATGCTGCCTGGCGTGAGGAAGCGCAGTCGCCCGGTGTTGTGGTTGGGCCTAAGGGACCTTCCGACGGGCCGAGTCGCCGCCGTTGAAGGATGTCAGCAAGCCGAAATGGAATAGCGAATAGGGGTGGGACGTGCGCATCTCGCGGATAAAGATCAGCAACTTCGCGAACTTCTCGGAAATCGACGTCGAGACGGGCGAGAGCATCGTCATCGTCGGCGAGAACAAGGTCGGCAAGAGCAACTTCGTCCGAGCCTTGCAGTTGATCTTGGATCCGGGCCTTTCCGAGCGTGATCGCCAGCTCGGACTCGAGCATTTCTGGGACGGCCTTGAGGAAGACAAGCTCGGTGAAACCATCGAGATCGCGGTTGATCTGACCGACTTCACGGACGATCCGCGGCTGATGGCGCATCTCAATGACTGCGTGGTCGATCCTGGCCCGCCGATGGTCGCCAGGCTTACATACCGCTTTCAGCCGAAGGCCAATCTTGGACGCGATCCGCAGAGCTTGGCCGACTATGAGTATATCATCTTCGGCGGTGACGATCCCGAGATGGCCATCGGTCCGTCGCTGCGGCGGATGCTGCCTCTCGATGTTCAGGTTGCACTACGCGATGCCGAGAAAGATTTGTCGAGCTGGCGCAACTCGCCGCTGAGGCCGCTGATTGAGGAACTCGCCACTTCCCTGGACGAGGATGCGCGCGCGGAAATTCAGGAGCAGGTCAACCAGGCTCAGGCCGAACTTGTCAGCCACGACGAAGTGGTCGCTACGGCTGAGCGGATCAGCGAGCGGCTGATCGCTATTGCTGGCGAACAGCATGCCGTGCCGTTGACGCTTGGCCTCGCACCGACGCGAGTCGACGCGCTGCTGCGGAGCCTGCGTCTACTGATCGACAACGGTGCGCGCGGCATTCCGGACGCCAGCCTTGGCACCGCCAATCTTATCTTCTTGGCGCTTAAGAGCCTCGAACTCGATCGTCTTGTGGCAGACGGCGAGCGAGATCACACATTTTTCGTCGTCGAGGAGCCGGAAGCCCATCTCCATCCGCACGTCCAACGTCTCGTGTATCGGTATTTCCTGGGCAGCGGCGGCGACGACGGCGAGGACGCGCCGCCGCTCACCACGATCTTGACGACGCACTCGCCGCATATCGCAAGTGTGACCCCGATCCGTTCCATCGTGTTGCTCCGTCATGACGCAGCGGCGAATGCGACGATCGCGGTTTCGACGGCGACGGCCCCGCTCAACGAGCGCGAGGAGGCGGATCTCCAGCGCTACATTGATGTGAGCCGCGGCGAGATCTTCTTTGCTCGGGGCGTGATTCTCGTCGAAGGCGACGCCGAGAGGTTCCTGGTGCCGGCTTTTGCGGAAGCGCTGGATATCCCTCTCGACATGCTCGGCATTACTGTCTGCTCGGTCGCCGGCACAAATTTCACGCCCTACGTTAAACTGCTGGGTCCCCAGGGCTTGAACATCCCGCACGTCATCCTGACGGACCGCGATCCGAATGGGACAAGCCATCCGCGTGTTCGTCGGCGACTGATCAATCTGCTGGAGTTGCGGGAAGAGGGCGTCAACTACCGACCGTTGGATGCAGATGCCGTGATCGCCCGTGCTGAACCGTTCGGCTACTTTGTCAACAGCAATACGCTGGAGCCGGAGCTATTCACCGGCGGGCTCGCCGAGGCCATGCAGGAGGTGATTGGGGAGGAGCTTTCTATTGGCAACGACACGCGGGAGGAACTGCAAGGATGGGTGGACGATCCTGCCACGCTCGATGAGGACGCGCTGATTGCGCTCATCGAACGGGTCGGCAAGGGACGCTTCGCCCAGGCGCTCGCTCCTAGCGTTGCCGCTGAGACCTGTCCGGACTACATGCGGCAGGCGCTGGAGTACATCCGCGATGCCCTTGCGTAGCGTCAGCGCGGCCTACCTCGCCCAAGCAGCCGACCTTTCCGGCAATCCAGGGCAGCAAGCGGCCTACGCCTCCACAGGCAACTGCATCGTGCTGGCTGGGCCCGGCAGCGGCAAAACCAAGACGCTGGTGCTGAAGCTTGCCCGGATCATGGCAGAGGACGTGCGCGCACCACGCGGAGTGGCGTGCATTACCTATAGTCAGGAATGCGCACGCGAGCTGACGCGTCGTCTGGAGCGGCTAGGCCTGCGCGAGGCGCCCAATCTCTTCATCGGCACGGTGCATGGTTTCTGCCTGCGGCATCTCCTCATGCCGTATGGTCGGCTGGCGGATCTGCCGGTGGCGTTCCCGCTCACCGTCGCCACGCAGCGACAGAGCGACCAGGCGATGAGGCGCATCGGCGACCGTCTGTTCGGCGTTGGGCACCCCAATAAGCCCATGGACCTTGGACGGCATCGACGGTCCGTCCTCGACAGGACGTCGGTCGCTTGGACAAGCGAGGGGGAACTCGCTGCGTGGGCAGAGCGATACGAAGCAGAACTGCGCCGGTTGGGCCTCATCGACTTCGATGACCTCGTAGTCTTCGGGCAGCGGCTGGTTTCGGAGCATGACTGGGTGCTCCCGCTGCTTCAGGCGAAATTTCCGGTGCTCGCGGTAGATGAGTATCAGGACCTCGGGGTCGCCTTGCATCGGATCGTCAAGCGCGTCGCCTTCGATGGCGGCGTCCGGCTCTTTGCGGTGGGAGACCCCGACCAGTCGATCTACGGCTTCACCGGCGCCGACGGAGCGCTGTTGCAGGAGCTTGCCGAGCGGGACGATGTCGAGCGAGTTCAGTTGCAGCTTAACTATCGCTCGGCGTCGCGCATCGTCAGCGCATCCGAGATGGTGCTGGGCGAAGTCCGCGGCTACCAGTCCAACGACCCGGATCGGCAAGCGGTCATCGAATTCGTTGAGTGTGACGAGGGCCTCGAGGGGCAGGCCGCCCACGCGGTCGCCGAGATCATTCCGGCAGCTCTCGCTGCGAAACCCGGGCGCGCGCTCGGTGACATCGCTATCCTCTATCGAGACTATCGGGCCGGGGACGTCGTGGCGGAAGCTGTCTCCGCCGCAGGGTTCGATTTCGTCCGCGTGGACACCGCGGCACCTTACCGCAAAGTCGCGCTCACGAGCTGGATCGAGGATTGCGCAGCGTGGTGCGCCGGCGGCTGGCGCGAGGCCCGGCCACGGTTGCGTGGCCTGTTAGATCGCTGGCTCGGATTTCATCGCGCACGGATCTCCGAAGCGCAGGCCCGGGACGAATGCCAGCGCCTGACGCAGCTTCTGTGGTCCCGTCGCGTCGAGGAAGGACTGGCTAGGGATTTCGTCGCCGGCGTGCGAGCTGGCATGCTCGACGCGCTTATGGTGGCCGAGCCGGGTCTTGCCGATCAGCGCGAGCAGGTGGACCGCATGTCGGCGGCCCTCGCAGAAGGAGGAGTGCTCGCCGACCTCGACCTGGCTAGCCTCGGGGGACGCGACGGGTCGCCGCTACATCTAAACTTGCTGACACTGCACTCCGCGAAGGGGTGTGAGTATGACGTGGTGATTATGGTTGGCCTCGACCTCGGTAGCCTTCCCTGGCGCAACGAGTCGCCGGCGGCCCGCCGAGAAAGCCGGCGGCTCTTCTATGTCGGCCTCACGCGCGCGCGGGACGAAATCTACATGCTCTATTCGGGCTTCGTCGATACCGGCCGCGGGAGGATGTATTGGGGTCGCTCGCCTTTCTTGAATGAGCTGGAAGCGCGGATGGAGGAGGCGGAGGACGAATAATCGATGCTGTCATTTCGTGAAGCCCAGGCGGTCGAAGACCTAGCCGACCTCCTCTACGATTTTCTTCCTGGAAGCGGGAACAATAGAACGGCCTTTCCGCTTGCGGCTGTGCAAGCCGGTGTCGGCGATCTATGGAATCCGGGTAGCAAACGCCCGGCGATCGTTCAGCTTCTGACAGCCACCCTCGAACAGCGCCGTTCTTCCTTCACCAAGCTGATCGTGGCGATCGTCCGACAAGCGATGACCTACCGCCGCGGCAAGGGCCATCCACTGACTCGCGAGGAAATTGATCGGCTAAACGGCCTTTTGCCCGGGGTGGAATTCAAGATTCCGGACCTACTCGACCCCGGCTTCCTCAGCACCTTCGGTGCGCCGAAGAAAGAGGAGCCGGCGCCGCAAGCAACGACGACATTGAGTGCGGCAAAAGCCCAGGAGCTCGCTACGCTGCTCGTGGAGATTACAAGGCTAGACCCGCAGATGCGGGGACTTCGTTTCGAGAACTTTCTCAATGAATTGTTTGCAGGGTTTGGGCTGGCGCCGCGCGGCTCATTCCGACTTGTCGGCGAGCAAATCGACGGGAGTTTCAGGCTGCATGGTCAGACGTATCTTGTAGAAGCGAAATGGCACGGGCCAAAGATCGGTTTCGGAGACTTAATGACCTTCTCCGGCAAGGTTGGTGGCAAAGCGTCGTGGTCCCGCGGCCTCTTCGTGAGCAACTCGGGGTTCACGACTGAGGGGCTTGAGGCGTTTACGCGAGGCCGGCAGACAAATCTCATCTGTGCCGACGGACTGGACCTCTACGAGGTCTTGTCACGTCGGGTGTCGCTGATCGACGTGCTCGACGAGAAGGCGCGCCGCGCGGCTGAGACCAATCGTGCCTTTGTTGCCGTTCGCGATCTCGGGCTCCCTGGCACTTGAGACGGTGAGTGAAGGGTACGGACGGTTCATGGCGGTGGATAGAGGTGGGTGATCCAAAATGCGCACGCCTCCACAACCTCCAGCGCCATGCCTGGCGAATGAATGTCGGAAGTGCCGTGGGAAAGGCCATTTCGCAGGGCTATCAAGGCCTCGATGGGATCGGCCAAAGCGTTGGCGCCCGCCGTAAGCGGGGGTAGGACGCCACCCTTCCTTGCTCGATCGACGAGATTGCGCAGCGTGCCGCGCGCGGCGGCCCCATGGCCGTTGAGGCGATGTTTCAGCGTCAGCTCGAATGCACCGAAGGCCTGCATCTCACCGACAACAAACAGGTCATAGTCGAAGAAGGCATAGATGATGGTGTTCCGAGCGCGGTCGAAGGCGGCGCTGACCTCGTCCGGCACGGCGTCGCTGATATTGATGTTCTCGATCGCTCCATGATGGTCGGCAAGCGTCATTCGCCGGGCGATGCCGCCCTGAACGACGCACAGGTCGGCGAAACGGGGATCGGGCTTCAAAATGTCGTCGAGGGACTTGAAGGGCATTCGTCGATCCGGTCCTCACGCCGCTTACGTAAGCGCCCAACCTGTATACAGCCAGCGGGACTTCCTCCGTTTTCTTCGCTGGATCGACACCTTTCTGCTCGAATTCCCTGGCGTCCAGCAAGCCCTCACCCTGGCGGTCGGCAAATCTATGTTTGTTGGTTCATTGGATCGTCTACAACGTACCACTCCGGAATCGTCGCCCGCCATGTCGCCGATCCCTGCGACCCGTCAATAATGCAGGTCAGTCGGGTAAGCGATTGGTCGCGGGTGCTCAGCCACGGCACGATGACCCTTGTCTTCCAGGTGAGCGTTGGCGGAAGCCGCTGGATCAATCCTGACAACGGTCCGGCGCCATGGCGCCGAAGAGCGTCTGTGAATTCGCCGACGGCGCCGGCCGCCAGGTCGGGAATAGCCACGAGGTCTTCCAGAGCAAGGCTGCCGTCGTCGGACTTTGCCGTGCCGCACCGGAGATGGCCCATCATCGGGCCTCCCTGGTTGGAGTAAGCCCGGCCAAACAGCTCCGTTAGCTTGGTCAGTTGCTGCACGTTCGCCGCCACCTCGTCCTCGTCAATAATGAACATCACGTCCTGGCCCGCCACCGATAGACCACTGACTAGGAAGACGCTGAGGTAGATCACCCACATCAGCCGATCCGCAACGGCCGGCTTCCAAAAGGCGCGCAACTCCTCGCGCACCTCATCGCCGAGTCCGATTCGCGGTCGATCCAACTTGTCGACCGCGAAGGTCACGAGCACGCCGTCTACTAGACTCGCCAGCCGCAGGAACGGTGCGAGCGCACGACGCCGGAGCCCGTCGTTCAGGGTCTTGAACGACATGCGCCGGTGGTGAGTGAAAAATTGCGCTCGGAAGGCGGCTTGGGTCGCCAGCCACGGCCCGTTCCGGTCCAGATCGAAGATCAGAAAGCTGAATGTCTCGTAGGGTTGCAACTTCTGGCTTCCACCGATGTCGCACGTTACGAGCAGTTGGCGCCCCCGGCCGCCTTGCATGAGCAGCGGCCGATGACGAGCCAGAGCCCTATCGAATATCCCCGCCATTCCGGTCCCAAGTCCGGTGCGGCTGAAGCATCCCTGAAGCGGATCCCCCAGGCTAGCCAAGGCGGGAGAACATCGACCGCTGGCGGGGGAGCACCAGTCGGTCGTTCCAAGAAACCGTCCTGGCGCGAGGCTTCTGAGCTCCATTTTCGCTGATGATGAACAACTCGCCTTCCTCGCGCAGCAGGATCAACTGCCGCGAAAGAATGTCGGACGTCACCGGCGTATCGTTGCAGTTGCCGGCGAACAAGGTCTCGACCGCCAGGCCGGCGCCATCGCGAGTAGCCGCATGGATCATGCGCGGCAGTTGCTCAACAACAGCGGCCTCCGATCGCCGCATCGCGTCGTCATCGAACACGAAATCGAACAGGCCCTGTCGAAGATCCCTTGACGGATCGAATCCAAGGGCAAAGAAGCCGGCACCGCCGTGGTGCTGAAAATGATTATTCAAGCGCCAGTGAAGCTTGCCCATCTCATCCCTGGCCTGCCGGTGGTTCGACAAATGTAGCAGCCAGTACGACCGATGGCTGTCCACAGAATGGATGAAGAAGGGGGTGTAGAATCTGGCCCCGGTACGCTCCTGGACGTGGCGATAGAGGCCATTCTGAATCAAGAACCGCCAGCCGTCGCCGTTCCGCATGTCCGTGAGGGCGCGAACGTCCTCGCGCCCCATCTCGATCGCCAGCAACGCGGCGCCTTCCGCCGTTTTGACGGACAGGAAGTCGATAAGGGAGTCGACCGCGAACGTCAGGAGGATTTCTGGGTTGCGGAGGTTGGCCAGCAACGCGCGGATCGTAGCCAGGCGCACGTCGCTCCAGCCGTACTGATCCAGGAAAAACAACGACCGATGGGCTGTGCCCTTGCGCTGAATGCGCTCGACGATGCCCGGACACGCTTCCTCGAAGGTGGAGCAGATCAGGAAGATATCGACGCCGATCCGCGCTCCTTGGCCACGTTTGATCAGGAGGTCTCTCAGATACGCGATGTGGTCGGCGTTCTCGTCGACAAAGACGAAGTCCGCACGGACCTGGAAGCCCTTGGTCCGTGCCGCATTCAACGCCGCGTCCGCCTGTTGGACGGCGCGCAGCAGCCGCAGCGGCGATCCCTCCGCTTCGCCCTGTCCCCTCCGATAGATGCCGCCGCCACAGAAGCCATCCACGACTGTGAGGTTGAGCATGGTCTGGCTGGGCGTGCGGGTCAGCCGCTCGATGTAGATGCCGAGGTACTGCTCGAAGATCTCGTGCTTGGCGACGCTGTGCTCGCCGAGCAGGGGTGGCGGTTCGCCGATCCGCCAGTCATATCCGTTGCTCATTTGGCGGATGGCCCGGCACGGCGCTCGCCCAGGCGCTCACCCATTTTCAGGATGTAGTCTGCGCCCTCCTGACCCTTTGGATGGGGACCGGCCCAGAGCAGATAGTAGAGTGGCATGCCCCTCGTGTTCCGGATGAGGCGGGGCGTCGAGACCTGTCCGAACACCGCCTTTAGATTGGAGCGGTACAGCTTCAGGAGGCGATCGGAATAGTCTTCGCGTTTTTCGAATCCAGAAGTGGCGAACAGGCCGCTTCGCTCCTTGTAGACCTCGGCGAACCACGCACGTGAGCCGAAGTACGCATCAAGCGTCTTGGCCCAGGCGTCGGGAACCTCCCCCGAGTTCGGCAGCATGCGCTGGATCGCCATGTTCAGCGCGAAGTTGACCACGACTTCGAATAGCCCTGTGTCGGCTAGCTTTTGAATGCTGGGCCAATCCAGCTTGGCGCCAAACGGATCAAGAAAAGCAATTCCTCGGTGGGACGCCGTTGAGATCGACCGCGATGTAACCCAATCAATGCCCGCGGCGGCGTCCATGTGCAAAACGTCAATATGGCGCGATCCGCCATATTCTTGCTTCATCGCTTGCAGTTCGTCGCCGCGCGCCGGATCAGGTTCGATGAACAAGTACCGGGAGAACGGATTGGCGACATCGAGCGCGACTCTCGGCGAGCCGTCGACCAACTCACGCTGCTCTGCGTCGACCTCCTGCTCATCGAGAAAGAGCAGCGTCCCGGTCGCGTCGTTCTTCGGCTCGGCGCGGACCACAGCCCGGCCGCCGCCGGCGAAGGCGTCGACGTAGATGGTTCGCCACGGCTGGTTCTTCAGGACCTTGGTATAGAAGTCGAGGTAGCGGCCAAGCGCGTCGAGTTTTTCCTTAGCCCAAGGCCCTACGACCGCAATGTCCGGCACTAGAGGCTGCTCGCCTGCGCGCCGGGGAATTCACTCCACTCCCGGCCATCCAGCTCGCGCCCCCCCGATTTGGGCCGTATCCCACCCCATTGCTTGAAGAAGAAAGCGACATTCTGCTCGACGCATTGATCGCGGACTTCGCGCACCCATTCGAGATGGATGGGGCGGGCCCCGGGACCCGACTCGCCGCCGGCGATCACCCAGTCGATCCCGCCCAGATCGATCTGGCCGACGGCGCCGATCAGCGGCTCGATCGACAGGAACCGCACGCCGGCGGGACTGGCCCGCAGATGCTTGATCCGCGCTGCGCCCTCGGCGTCTTCTACGGACACGCCGCACCAAATGTGCGCCGGCCCCCTAGTGGCGCCATACCGGAACCGGAGATAATCGCGCATCAGGGAGCTGCGCTTCGTTAGCACCTGGAAGACGTGCCAGTCCGCCGTCTCCATCGTATCGAAAACGCGATCGACAAACGCGCGAGGCACGTTCTTGTGGAACAGATCGCTCATCGAATTCACGAAGATCATGCGCCGCCGCTTCCACTTGATCGGCTGCTCCAGCCGTTCGGGCCGCAGCGTCAGATCAAAACCAGTTGCAAAGGGATGGCCGGGTACACCGCGCCAGCGTTCTGAGAATCGCTTAGCGTAACAATTGTCGCAGCCGCGCGTGATCTTCGTGCAGCCCGTCACTGGGTTCCACGTTGCATCCGTCCACTCGATCGCGCTTCCGTCAGCCATTATCGCACCAACCGAACAAGCTAAGCATATTATGCCTTGAACAAAACAAGAACAATGGGCGGCCGATCTGCCGGCTTTGAACCGAGCGAGCTTCCGTTTGCCCAGTCAGATCGACGCGGACCGAACGTGGACATGACTCAGGCAATGGCTCGTAGGCCCTTGGCTTTAACCAAATTCAAAAGCTTCAGCGATGGCCCGTCCGGGCGTTTCTCACCTCGCTCCCATTTGCTGACGGCGTCCTTCCGAACATTGAGGTAGTGCGCGAAGACGGGCTGGGAAACCTGCTCGCGTTCGCGTAGCGCCCGGATTTCCTCCGGGGTGAACGGCTCGACCGGGGTAAGGCATAGGGCGTCGAACTCGCGCATGGTCGCCTTGTCCACGAGCCCGGCCTTGTGGAGGCCGGCCGCGGTCTTGTTGACCGAGGCGAGGATACCGCCTTCAACCTTGTTCTTCGTCGCCGCCATCGTTTTCAACCTCATTCAATTCGCCGGCGGTCTGAGCCGCCTTGAGCTGCTCCTCCGAAAACCCGAGCAGCACGTCCGCCAACCGCTTCAGGGCTTTCAGCTCCTTCGCCGACACATTCGCCTTGTCGCTCTTGGCGAAGCCATGGGCGAAGAAGCTGTGGCTCCCGACCCGAAACAGGATGATTGTTCGGAACCCGCCTGACTTGCCGCCGCCTTGCCGGGCGACGCGCTGCTTGAACACACCACCACCCAAATCGGCGTCGTAGTGGCCGGCCGCAACATCCTGAGCGGCTTGGAGCAACTTCGCATCGGCTAGGCCCACCTTTCGGGCAAACCGGGCAAACTCCTTCGTGACATAAACGCTCATCCTCGGCTGTACCCGCCGAGCACGAGAGAAATATAGCTCTTAGGACTACAGAATTCAAGCGACATCGACGCGGCGGCCCCCTTGCCCAGAGGGTCGGACCAGCCGCCTATCGGACTGTCGAACAGGGGCCGTACTCAGGGCCTGTTCGATCTCCTCTGCGACCTTGTCGGCAGCGAGAAGCAAAGCCTTGTCGAGGTGGATATAGCGCTGGGTAACGCCCCGCCCGGTGTGTCCCAGCAGGCCCGCGATGGTCAGTTCGGAAAACCCAAGGTCTCCGGCCACGCTGGCGAAGGTATGCCGAAGAACGTGGGGTGTTACATCCGCGAGCTTAGCTACCAGGCAGAGCCGCTGGAGCACCCGGACCACGCCGACGAAGTGGCCGTCGCCAGTCTCGCTCGGGAAGACGTAGGGATTCTCTTCTCCGCCCGACGGTTGGGCCAGAAGCAGCTTGAGGGCCGGCTGGCCGACGGCGCGAAGCTGGGCGCCGCTCTTCGTCGTGGGAAAACGCACGCACGGGGCCTCCGGATCGATCCAGGCCCGCTCCAGCGTCAGCACCTCCATTCGACGGAAGCCGGTCAGGAGCATGAGGCGAATCGCCGCCAGCGCTACGGGGCTTTCCTCATTCGCCTGGCGGATCGCCTTGCCGAGGGCGGCGATCTCCCCCAGGGACAGACGTCGCTCGACCTTGTTGTCCGTGCTGACCTTGCGGACCCCCTTCGCCGGGTTATGACTGATGAGATGTAGCCGGGCGGCCTGTTCGAAGATCGTGTGCAGCATCCCGACGGTGCGACCCGCCACGCCGGCGCCGCCGGTAGTCACGCCGCCGCGACCCTTCCGGGGCTTGGCTGTCTTTCCGCCGACGACATCGGCCTGAAAGTGTTCGATGTCGGTGAGTGCCAGACTCTGGACCTTGCGATCCCCCAGAAGTGGGCGGACGTGAGTTTCGATCCGGCTGCGGTCGAGGGCCAAGGTCTTCTTGGCGATCGGGCGACGACGGCGGCCAAGCAGTTCGCCGCTCTCCGCCTTTTCGAGATACCAGTCGCAGATCTCTGCCACCGTGGGAGCCGTACGCGCGGCGTGCTTCTCCGCGACGGGGTCGCCTCCGTGCGCGACGCTGCTGAGCTTGTTGCGGGCGAGTTTGCGGGCCTCCTCGGCCGTCAACTCTGCCACGGAGCCCAACGTCAGGCGTTTGCTCCTGCCCTCGGCGTTTCGGTACTGGATGATGTAGGCGCCCGCGCCGGTCGGCTTGAAGCGAACTCCAAAGCCCCGCAGTTCGTCGTCCCAGGCGACAATGTCCTTCTTGAAGCCGGGCGCGGTTTCCTCATCTCCGGGCTCGCCTTCGTCGGCCTTCTTAGGGCGAAGGGAATCGACGAGCCGCTTTGTGATTCTTGCCATCGCCTGCCTCCTCTGGTTTGCTTACCCGATCAGCATCATAGCACACGGGTAAGCAGCGGGTAAGCAGGAAGGAGAAAAGTGGGGCGCAGACCGGCGAACTCAGTCGTAGTTATGGCATTGAAAAATATCTATATTATATGAGACGGCGGAGTACATCGCATCGGAGAGAAGGCTTGCCGCCTCTTGCCAAGGTTGGGGTCGAGGGTTCGAATCCCTTCGCCCGCTCCAGATTTTCTAAGCGAAATCAAGCTGTTAAAGACGGTCCTGTGGGCCGTTTTTGCTTAGAGGGCCATCGCTGGCTAGCGATCTGAGCAAATTCTAAGGTTCCGGCAGAAAACCAAAGAATGCTCTGGCGGGCGCCAGGGCGGGTCTCAACCCTTCGGCATGCGCAGCCGACCTCCGAAGCTCGACCAACTCCGCCGCGACTGCCCGCCCCGCATGCGTGCGATTCCCCCCATCGTCCGACCAGACACGCCGCGACATCGAGGCTGCTATAGGCTTGCCGGCTCGATTTTGCGCTAGAGGCTTGCTCGAACTAGATTGACTCCAGGGCCCAGTTTTTTTAGTATGAGGAATGCTCGAACTCAGAGACATTGCGCAGGTGCTGTCGGGAGTTTCCGTCCAGGAGGCCGGGGTTGGCCCCGCCCACTTTGTGCGGCTATCCGATCTGTCTGACCTCAAAGCTGGCAGGCGCCCGGCACTCGCTACCGGCGACGCTCCGGCCGTGGCCCGCGCACTGGCACTCGAAGAGGGCGACTTGATAGTGGGGGCACGGGGTGCCAGCACTGACGTCTGCCTCGCGAGCGAGGCGGTCTTCGGTGCGTTCGTGTCTCTCGATCTATATCTCGTACGCCCCGACCGAATGCAGGTGAACCCGCAGTATCTTGCGGCATTTCTGGACCTCCCCGCGACGCAGTCCCTTTTTGGCGTCGGTAAGCAGGGCAGTGGATTGGCCAGGTTGCCCAAGGACGCCCTCGAAAAGACGCGCATTCCGCTGCCACCGTTGCACACTCAGCAGCTTATCGCAGGCCTGGCGCTCTCATTCGAAACCGAGGGCCGCCTGCTCAGACGGCTCAGCGATCTGAAATCGTTCTTCGGCCGCGAAATCGTGGCCCGAGCTATCTGTGCGGCGGATGCGCCGTCCAACCCTACAAGGATTCCCCTATGACCGCCCTTCGACAAGATGACATTCTCTCCGCGGTCTGGCGCGCCTGCGACACGTTTCGAGGGGCGGTTGATGCCACGCAATACAAGGACTACGTCCTCACGGCGCTGTTCCTCAAATACATTAGCGACGTGCGCCGCAAACACGTCGAAGAGTTCCGACGCGAATATCGCGGTGACGAGTTACGCATTCAGCGGCGCCTTGATCGCGAGCGCTTCAAGCTACCGACGGTCGAACTGAAAAATGCCAAAACCAACGAGGTTCAAGAAAGCTTCCTCGGAGACTTCTACAGTCTCTACGAGCGCCGTATGCGCGACAACATCGGCGAACTCATCAACATCACGCTGGATGCGATCGAGAAGGCCAATGAGGGCAAGCTCGGCGGCCTCTTCCGAGCGATTGATTTCAACTCTGAGACCAATCTAGGTCAGACTAAAGATCGCAATCGCCGGCTCAAAATGCTCTTGGAGGATTTCACAAAACCAGGTCTCGATCTTGGTGATACGTCGGAAGACATTCTCGGTGATGCATACATCTTCCTGATCGAGCGCTTTGCTTCAGATGCGGGGAAGAAAGCGGGGGAGTTTTTCACACCGCGCAAGGTCTCTGAGGTAGTCGCGAAGCTTGCACATCCTAAATCGGGGGATCGAATTTGCGATCCAACTTGCGGCTCGGGTTCGCTATTGTTGCGTGCCGGTGAGGAAGTTGGTGACGGTAATTTTCAGCTCTTTGGGCAGGAATCCAATGGTCAGACGCGGTCGCTGGCCCGCCTCAACATGCTGCTCCACAAGCAGGATGGTGCCCGGATCGATTGGTGCGACACACTGAATTCGCCGACGCTGATCGAGAGCGATCATCTTATGCGGTTCGACGTTGTCGTCGCCAATCCCCCATTTAGCCTCGACAAATGGTGGGACGAAGAGACCAAGACAGATCCCTATAAGCGCTTCACGCCGCATATGCCGCCAAAAAGCCGCGGTGACTACGCGTTCATTCTTCATATGCTCGCTATAACCCGGCCTACGACCGGCCGCATGGCCGTCGTGGCGCCGCATGGCGTGCTGTTCAGGTCCGGCGCGGAAGGCAAAATCCGGGAGAAGCTCATTCGCGACAACGTCCTTGATGCAGTCGTCGGTCTCCCTGCGCAACTCTTTCCGACGACCGGGATTCCGGCGTGCATCATGGTTTTCGACAAGGCCCGCGAGGCGGGCGGCTTGCGATCGCATGAGCACGACATTCTGTTTATTGATGCGAGTCGTGATTTCCAGCCGGGTAAAAGCCAGAACCGTCTACGCGACGAGGATGTTGCCAAGATTGCGGACACGTACCGTAACCGCGCCAGCCTCGAACGTTACTCACATCGTGCGACATTCCAAGAGGTGGAGGCGAATTCATTCAATCTAAATATCCCGCGTTACGTCGATACATTCCAGGCGGAGCCTGAGATTGATCTTCAAGCTGTTCAGGATGAAATTCACGCACTAGAGGGCCAGCTTGCGCGGACCCGTGAGAAGATGAATACCTATCTCAGGGAGCTGGGCATAAATGTCTAATGGCCACGGGCAGGCGGGCATAACTCTGCGTCGCGTCGTTGAAATACAACTCGATGACCCCGACACCGAAAACCCTGGTGATGAAGTCAAAGGTCTTAACAGCGAGAATGCTTATCCACCCAGCATACAGGCAGGGATTCCAAGACTTGCAACGACACCTGCGGGCTGGAGTCGCTTTTTATTGGGCGATCTTCTCATACGGGTGGAAAGACCAGCTAAGTTACTGGATGCCGAAAAATACCAACTAGTCACAGCCAAGCGAAACCGCGGTGGTATCATTGCACGTGAGGTGCTACCTGGCAATCAAATACTGACCAAAACGCAGTTCTATGTCGAGTCGGGAGATTTTCTCGTTTCTAACCGGCAGATCTCCCACGGCGCCTGTGGTGTTGTGCCGCCAGCCCTCAGCGGCTCAATTGTCTCGAACGAGTACACCGTACTGCATACCACAAAATTGCTTGATCCCGATTTCCTGCAAGCGATGGCTCACTCTGTTTATTTTCAGCAAACCTGCTTTCATTCGAGTATTGGCGTTACCGTCGAGAAGTTGGTGTTCCGCCTCGATGAGTGGATGAAACGGGAGTTTGACATCCCGGGCCACGAAGAGCAGCGACGAATCGCGTCCTTGCTCGCTCAATGGGATCAGGCGATCCAACAGACTGAGCGGTTGATTGCTGCGCAGCACATCCGTCGTAAGGCAATCTCAAGACTTCTCTTCCAACAACCATCTTCAATGCAGACAAGAAAGGCTCGCGGAAAACTCATTGAGATTGGGCAGATGGCGAATTGCTTCTCAGGTGGCACGCCCGATAGACGCGAAAGAACTTTTTTTGGTGGCGGCATTCCTTGGGTTAAATCGGGAGAGATCGTCTCCGCTCATATCGCTGCAACTGAAGAGACTTTGTCCGAAAAGGGACTTGCTTCGTCCGCCGCAAAGTGGGTCCCCGCTGGCAGCACCCTAATCGCAATGTATGGCGCGAATGCTGGCCAAGTCGGCCGCCTTGATATTGACGCAACAACTAATCAAGCAATCCTCGCAATAGTTCCGAATAAAAGTTTGATTGCTGCAGATTATATGTATCATGCTGTAGTAAGCGTGATTCCGTCTTTGATGCGAAAATTACAAGGCTCCGGTCAGCCCAATCTCAGCGCTGGAATAGTCAAGGCTGAGAGAATATGGGTCCCGAACATAGAAGACCAAGCGATTATCGCTAAGATAGCCACGGCGCTCGAAGAGGCAGAGAGTAATCTTCATGCACAATTGATCAAGCTTCGCGTTCAGAAGCGAGGGTTAATTCAAAAACTCCTTTCCGGCGAATGGCGGCTACCGGGAACCCTCAAATGAAAGTCCTCGGCTTCCGTAGTGATCCGAATACGCCGCGCTACGCCATATTAGATCCTGCTACCACGCCTCTCGCGTTCCTTAACGCAGACATAGAAAGTCGCCTTCGCTTCCCAGCCGACTGCATCACCGAAGCTGCTCAGGTAGCGTGGCTCTATCGCGAGTTCGAGCGCATCTTTCATACATACCCCGACATCACCAAGGTGGTCATCAAAAAAGGGGAGTTTACACAGGGTGACAACAACGCCAAGCGCGTTGCCTCCTATCAGGAAGCTACGCTGCTCCTGTATTGTGGGCTTCACAACAAACCGGTGGTTACAAAGCTTTACGCGTCGCTGGCCACACGGAGCGCCCAAGTCAAAGAGCACGCCATAGCGCGCGTCGGCCAGACGACACGCTACTGGGATGGCAAGATGGCCGATGCGGTCATTGCCGCATGGTGGGGAGCGACCAATCCATGAGCGGCATCGTTACCACGCCCCCAATCGCCCAAGGAGCCTTGTTGCATAACAAATATGAACCGCTGCAAATGATCGGCGGTGGCAATTTTGGCGAGGTGTGGCTGGCGAAAGATCATGCTGTAGCTCACACCTACGCCATAAAGATTCTGAAGCCTGGCGTTACGGTCGTCAATCAGTTACGCGAGGCCCAGATCGGACACGCGTTCACGCATAACAATCTTGTCCGGGTTCATCAGGCTGATGTGCTCACTGACGGACGAGTGATCATTGCGATGGATTTTCTTCCTGATGGCCCGATCACCACTCTCGCGAATCCAGCCAATTTTCTTCCCCTACCGCTGGCGGTCAAGATAACCATCGATACCCTTCAAGGGTTGGAGCATCTGCACGCCAGCAGCTTCTTTCACAACGATATCAAGCCGGAGAACATTCTGAGAGGTCAGGACGGACAAGCTAGGCTGGGTGACTACGGAATCGTAGGTATTTCCCATAATGGTCGGCCCGTGCCCGCGCCGGCGCGCTACATCCTACACGCGGCGCCCGAGACGACCGCGGGCAATGGAATTGAAGCACGTACCGATATCCTGCAAACCGGGCTAACCCTCTTTCGCCTGCTTGCTGGTCTCGGCGCCCTTCGGGCGAAGTTCAATTCTCTTGGACAGGCGAACTACGAGGCCGCTCTCGCGGCGGGGACGCTGTTGGTTGCGTCTGACTTTCCTCCCTATATTCCAAATGCGGTCATCCGAGTGATTAAGAAGGCAATC
>Ga0116229_10004590_pt1 | contig 22639 bp, 16 predicted proteins | sample S1TSphgellanicum_3_FD_87313 | JGI IMG/M metagenome (GOLD analysis project Ga0116229, IMG submission 87313) | Host-associated microbial communities from peat moss isolated from Minnesota, USA - S1T2_Fc - Sphagnum magellanicum MG | ecosystem: Host-associated > Plants > Peat moss > Unclassified...
GCGAATACCCTCGCGGTTCATGGTGAGGAAGACCGCGCGCGCGCTTGGCACGACCCACAGGCCGTCTTTTTCAAGCTCGACTAAGACCTGGGTTGCGATCGCCTCGATCTCGGGGACGACCACGGTTGGCTTCTCGCTTGCAATCAGGCTTTTCAGCGCCACCGCATCGGTCATGTCAATGACATGGGCGCTGTGCGCGACCTGGTGCGCAGGGGCATTGGCGTAGCGGTCGACCGCCACCACTTCAACGCCGAAGCGCTGCAATTCGATGGTCAACTCCTTGCCGAGCTCGCCCGAGCCCAGCAACATGACCTTGATGGCGCCTTTCGTCAGGGGCGTGCCGATGCGGGGGAGGGGCTTCATGCTGCACAGTTTGCGGTGAGATCCGGTCGAAATCCATCATAGTCCTTTGGGCGCGCGCGGCACAGCACCGCCTGGCTGCGCTTCGCGCCCTTTTTTCACCTTTTGTCGCAGCATCGGCGCCCCGTTCCGGGCAAGCGTAATCTTTGGCGCTGGCACTTCCTTATCGATCGCGACGTGACAATGGCAACGCAAGAGCGGCAGCACTCCTGGTTCAAAGGTTCGTTTCGCGATGCCTGGCAGACGGCATTTGCGCCGAGCATGATGCGCTCGGGGCCGATCGCTGGCCACGTGCTGATCCAGATGCTGATCAACACCGCCGTCGCCGGCTTTATCGCGGGTGCCAGCTCGGCGCTGGGGCCAGACAGGTTCTGGGAGGGGTTCCTGCAAATTCTGCCGTTTTCCCAGGCCATCGGCTTTTCCATTGCGGCGTTAAACGTCGCTGGCGAGCGCATCCTTGGCGCAGAACGCGTCGCCTGCATGAACCCGCTGTGGCGTTCGGTGTACTGGGCGGTGATCTCCTTTGCGGGTCTTTATGCCGGATTTGCCGGCACGCTGCTCGTCACGCGCGGCGGCAGTCTTCAGAGCTGGTTGAACCAGACCAACGACTGGTTCGCGGCTTCGACCGGGATGGCCATCCTGATCCTCGTCATCATCGGCTTGCAGGCGCGAAGCCACATGAAGGCGCTGCATGCGCGCGCCGATGCCGAAGCCCAGCTCGCGCGTGCGCTGGCCACGGAAAAGCAGCTGGCCGAGGCCAGGCTTAGGCTGCTGCAGGCGCAAATCGAGCCGCATTTCCTTTTCAACACGCTTGCCAACGTGCATGGATTGATCGAGCCACAACCCGAAGTTGCGCGGGTGATGCTTGGTCACTTCATCTACTATCTGAGGGCTTCGCTGCATGTCACGCGCCAGACCGAGACCACGCTTGCAGGCGAAGTGCTGATGCTAACCAGCTATCTGGCTTTGTTCGAGGTGCGCTTTGGTGAGCGGCTGCAGGTGTCAATCGACGTTCCCGGCGAGCTCCAGTCCGCGCTGCTCGCGCCGATGCTGATCCAGCCTCTGGTCGAGAACGCCATCAAGCACGGCATCGAGCCTGCAATCGATGGCGGCAAGATCAGTCTTTGTGCACGTCGCGAAGGCCAGACACTTGTCATCGAGGTCAGGGATACAGGCCTTGGCTTTCGCTGTGACGCGCCGGCTGGGGTCGGCCTTGCCAACGTTCGCGATCGGCTGCGCGCGCTTTACGGCAGCGAAAGCGAGCTCGACATTCGCGAAGGCGACGGCCCGCCCGAGGCGCGCGGCACGATCGCCTCGGTGCGCCTGCCCTTTCGGGGAACGCCATGATGCGAGCCGTGCTGGTTGACGATGAGCCTCACTTGACCGAGTTCTTGCGCGCACGACTGAAGGCCCTCATGCCTGAGCTCGAGGTGGTGGGCACGGCCGTTAACGGCCGCGAGGCGCTTGAACTGATCGCGCGTGAAAGGCCAGATGTCGCGTTTCTCGATATCAAGATGCCCGGCACAAGCGGGCTCGAAGTCGCCGCGAGCCTCGCGCATGATCCCTTGCGCATCGTTTTTGTCACGGCGTTTGATGACTATGCGATCGAAGCGTTCGAGCATCACGCCGTCGACTACCTGCTAAAGCCGGTGTCAGACGAACGCCTGTTGCGCACGGTCTCCCATCTGCGCCGTTTCGTGGCGCCCGGTCGCACGGTCGATATCGTGGCGCTGGCTGCGAGGCTCTCAAGTGAATTGGCACTGGCGCGAAGCGGCTCACCTTACCTGCGCTGGCTGCGCGCATCAGTGGGCGAGACGATTTTGCAGATATCCGTTGACGACGTGATTTGCCTGCGCGCGGCCGACAAGTACACGGTGATCGAGACGACACGGCCAAAGCCGCATCCCGAAATCCTCGTTCGCGCATCGCTCTCGGAGCTGCTCGAGAAGCTCGATCCCGAAACGTTCTGGCAGATTCATCGCAGCACCGTGGTCAATCTTGGCTTTGTCGAAAGCGTGCGCCGCGATGTCTTTGGCAAGTCCTTTGCGACCTTGCGCAATGGTTATGGCGAGCTTGCCATCAGCCGCAATTTTGTCCAGCGCTTCAAGCAGATGTAGCGCCACCTGGCAGAACTTTGCAGCTCGTGTCGCCTCAAACGAGGAGCGATTTGGCGCTTTCGGCTTGAAATTCCGGCAAAAGCCGCGATCTGGCACACAATAGGTTCCAGCTTGTCCCCGGCCGGGGACGAACGGCATTCAACCCCGAGGATCTCCGTGGCCCGCATAACCCCCATCGAGCGCTATCGCAACATCGGCATTAGCGCGCACATCGACGCTGGCAAGACCACCACGACCGAACGCATCCTGTTTTACACCGGCGTCAACCACAAGATCGGTGAGGTGCACGAAGGCGCGGCGACGATGGACTGGATGGAGCAGGAGCAAGAGCGCGGCATCACCATCACGTCCGCTGCCACGACCTGTTTCTGGAAGGGGATGGCGGGCAACTATCTCGAGCATCACATCAATATCATCGATACCCCGGGACACGTCGATTTCACCATCGAAGTCGAGCGTTCGATGCGCGTGCTCGATGGCGCCGTGATGGTCTATGACTCGGTGGGCGGCGTGCAGCCGCAATCGGAGACGGTCTGGCGCCAGGCCAACAAATACAAGGTGCCAAGGCTGGCATTCGTCAACAAGATGGACCGCACCGGGGCGGACTATCTGCGCGTCGTGCAGCAAATGCGCGATCGGCTCAAGGGCAATCCGATACCGATCCAGCTGCCGTATGGTGCGGAAGACAGCTTTGTCGGCGTCATCGACCTCGTCAAAATGCAGGCCATCGTCTGGGACGAGGCATCGCTTGGCGTCAAGTTCAGCTATCAGCAGATTCCCGCCGAGCTTGCTGCGCTGGCGCAGGAGTGGCACGACAAGATGGTTGAAGCGGCGGCAGAAGCCAACGATGAGCTGATGACCAAGTATCTCGAAGGCACGCCGCTCTCGGACGCCGAAATCAAGGCCGGTCTTAGGCTTCGCACCATTGCCGGTCAGATCGTGCCCGTGCTTTGCGGCTCGGCTTTCAAGAACAAGGGTGTTCAGGCCATGCTCGATGCGGTCATCGACTACCTGCCTGCGCCTAACGACATCCCGCCTGTGACTGGCATCGACGAGGACGATCAGCCGACGTCAAGGCGCGCCGACGACGACGAAAAATTCTCCGGCCTGGCCTTCAAGATCATGACCGACCCGTTCGTTGGCCAGCTGATCTTCTTTCGCGTCTATTCCGGCGTGGTCAACTCGGGCGACACGGTGTTTAACGCCGTCAAGGGGAAGAAGGAACGCATTGGACGGCTGTTGCAGATGCATGCCAACCAGCGTGCGGAAATCAAGGAAGTGCGCGCCGGGGACATCGCAGCGGCGGTCGGCCTGAAAGAGGCGACGACCGGCGACACGCTGTGTGACCCGGCTGCCGTGATCACCCTTGAACGCATGATTTTTCCCGAGCCGGTGATCTCGCAGGCGGTCGAGCCCAAGACCAAGCCTGACCAGGAAAAGATGGGCATTGCGCTGAATCGCCTCGCCCAGGAAGATCCTTCGTTTCGGGTCAAGACCGACGAGGAGTCGGGCCAGACCATCATCTCGGGGATGGGTGAATTGCACCTCGAGATCCTGGTCGATCGCATGCGCCGCGAATTTGGCGTCGAGGCCACGGTGGGAGCGCCACAGGTGGCCTATCGCGAGACCATTCGCAAGACGGTGTCAGATGTCGAAGGCAAGTTCGTCAAGCAGTCAGGAGGTCGCGGTCAGTACGGCCACGTCGTGCTCAAGATCGAGCCCCAGCCGCCAGGCAAGGGTTTCGAATTTGTCGACGCCATCAAGGGCGGGGTTGTGCCGCGTGAATACATCCCTGCGGTCGAAAAGGGGGTCGTCGACACATTGCCTGCGGGCGTGCTCGCAGGCTATCCGGTGGTCGATGTCAAGGTTACCCTGACCTTCGGTTCCTACCACGATGTCGACTCGAACGAAAACGCGTTCAAGATGGCCGCGTCGATGGCGTTCAAGGAGGGTTGCCGGCGCGCCAATCCGGTCCTGCTCGAGCCGATGATGGCCGTCGAAGTCGAAATGCCCGAGGAGAAGATGGGCGACGTGATGGGTGATTTGAGCGGGAGGCGCGGCATGATCCAGGGCATGGACGACATTGCAGGCGGTGGTGGCAAGATCATCCGCGCCGAGGTGCCGCTGCGCGAAATGTTCGGCTATTCGACGACGCTGCGCTCCCTGACCCAGGGGCGGGCCACCTACAGCATGGAATTCAAGCACTACACCGAAGCACCGAAAAGCGTCGCCGACGCGATTATCGCCTCCAAGCGCTAGGGTCTGGCTACTTCTCGACGAAGGCCCGCTCGATGACGTAGTGGCCGGCGTGCCCGGTCTGCGGCGAGGCGATGAAACCGCGCGCGTCAAGGCGCTTGCAGGTGTCAGCAAGCATGCTCGGACTACCGCAGAGCATGACGCGATCGGTGTTGGGATCGAGTTCGGGCAGATTCAAATCGAGCGCCATCTTGCCGGTATCAAGCAGGTCGGTCAGGCGCCCCTCGTTTTTGAACGTCTCGCGCGTAACGGTGGGGTAGTAAATCAGCTTTTCGCGGACGACATCGCCGAAAAACTCGTTTGAGGGCAGGGTGTTCTCGATGAATTCGGCGTAGGCCAATTCGCTGATGAAGCGAACGCCATGCACGAGCACCACCTTCTCGAAGCGATCGTAGGTGTCAGGATCCTTGATGATGCTCATGAACGGCGCAAGGCCGGTGCCGGTGCCAAAAAGATACAGCCTCTTTCCAGGCAAAAGGTCGCTGATGACGAGCGTTCCCACGGGCTTTTTGCTGACGAGGACCGGATCGCCGACCTTCAGATGCTGAAGGCGCGAAGTCAGCGGGCCGTTTTGCACCTTGATCGAGAGGAATTCAAGTTCTTCCTCGTAATTGGCGCTGGCGATGCTATAGGCGCGCATCAGCGGCTTGCCGTCGACTTCGAGGCCGAGCATGACGAAATGGCCGTTGTGAAAGCGCAGGCCCGGATCACGCGTCGTCTTGAAGCTAAACAGCGTGTCGTTCCAATGGTGCACGCTTAGCACGTGCTCGGTGTTAAAAGCTGACATGGGCAGGTATGGAATGGGCACAGCGACACGCGCCTGGCGTAATCGCATCGTTAGGCGGCCCGGGACTTGCTGGGGCCAATCGGTGCCAAGAGGGGTATTTTAAAGGAATTTGCATAGCCGCGTTACGTCCTGCGACAAATGCCCGGCCATCGCCGCCCGGTCGGGCTGCGGCCGCGAGGCAAATGGTGCCAAAATGCCGGATCGGTGCAGCGTTACCGAGTCCGGATTCTTCGATGAAAGCACGACATGATGAATTCATATGTCGCACGTCCTCTAAAACCTGCGCCAAGCGGGCTTGCCATTCCCAAGCCGGGCAGCCACGCGGTCGGTGCCCTGACGCGGGAGTCTGCCGCAACTGCGCTGATGACAGACTTGCGCCAGATGCCGGCGGTGTCGATTGCCGAGGGCCACACGATTGCCGAGGCCGAAGCACAGATGGTCGCAGCCGGGGTCAGGCTGCTCTTTGTCACCGACGCCGCGGGGCAGCTGATCGGCCTGGTCACCGCCTATGACCTTGCTGGCGAGAAGCCCTTGATGGCGATGCTCTCGCGCGAATCGCATCCGGATCTGCACGAGCCCAACAAGGTGCTCGTCAACGACATCATGACGCCCGTGAACCGCTGGCGCGGCGTGGATTTCGCAAGCGTTGAGCGCGCGCGCATTGGCGACATCATGCAGACCTTCGTTGAACTCGGCCAGCCGCACCTTTTGGTATTCGAATCGACGCCAGGCGAGGCCGCGGTGGTGCGCGGCCTGTTTTCGGCGACGCAAATCGAGCGCGTTTTGGGCGTGCGCATGGAGCTCGCGCCTCGACCGGGCAGCTTTGCGGAAATCGAACAGATGCTAACGCGGCCCTAGCACGAACTGGCTGATGAGGTAGGCTGCATAGAGGCAGCCATTGATGCCAAGCCATGCCGAGCGAAAGCCGCCGGGGTTGGCGCAAAGCCTAAGCGAGAGCGCGCCCGCCAGCGTGACCATAACGCCGCCAAGCACATCGGCGCGCGGTGACCAGGGCGTAAGCAGAATGCCAACGGCAGGCAATAGCGTTCCCTGAAACACCATGGCACCGGTGATATTGCCAAATGCCAGCGTATCGCGACCCTTTCTGATCCAGCGGATGCTGTTGATTTTCTCGGGCAATTCGGTTGCAACCGGAATGATCAGAAGCGAAAGCAGGAGCGGGGAAATCCCAAGCAGTGCAGCCGATCCGCTCACGCCGCTGATAAACAGGTGGGCGCCAAGGACGAGAAGGACAAGCGCCAGGCTGGCTTGCACACAGGCACTGCCAAGGTGGCTGCCGATGCCGATGCGGCTGATCAAGAGGTGGCTCTCGGCGCGTGTGCCATGGCCGCTTGCGACCAGGGCGCTTGAGGCCTTGAGCGTGGTTGCGACATAAAAAACATAGAGGGCGCAAAGCGCAGCGCTCAAGGCGATGCGCACAAGATGCAGATTTTCCGGTACAAAAAGTGCGAGGGCGGCAATCAGGAATGCCGCGAGGAAGACGTTCAGGTCGCGCCTTAAGCCGGTGAACTCCGGGGACAGCCTTGGCCCCTTTGCGCGGCCGATGGCGCCCACGCCAACCAGGGCGAGCGTCAGGCTTGAGAGCATCAGCGGTGCGCCAAGAATGGCGCCAACGCCAATCTCCGATCCCAGTGCCGCCGGAACGCTGCGCGTGAAAATGGCGATCAGCGGCACCACCGTTTCCGGAAGGGCCGTGCCTACCGCGGCAAAAAGCGATCCTGTAACCCCTTCGGAAATGTTCAGGCGGTCGCCAACGTGCTCGAGCGCATTGGTAAAAAGCTGGGCGGCAATGAGGATCACGGCAAGCGCCAGAGCCAGGAGGCCGGCCAGCGCTAGCACAGGGACGCCCAAGCCAGACGCCCGCCGCCCGAGCGCTTGCAAATCGCGGAACGAATCCTGCTGAGATAGGCGATGCGCTGCGCTGCGCCTGTTTTGGCAGGCGTCTTTTTGCCGCGCGATCGATAACTATTCTGAGAGGGAAGCAAATGCTCTATACCATCGCTGTCGTCTTGATCATTCTTTGGCTATTGGGCCTCGTCACCTCGTACACCCTTGGCGGTTTCATTCACATTCTGCTCGTGATCGCGATCGTCCTGATCCTGTTGCGGGTGATCAGCGGACGCGCGCCGCTATAGAGAGGCCATGCCTGAGCTAGGCGCGTTCGCGCGCCAGTTCAAGAAATTCGGTGCGAAGGCCAAGGTTGGTGTGCAACTCCCCCTTCAGTGCCGAGGTCACGGTTTCCTCGCCCGGGGTTCGGATGCCGCGGCTTTCCATGCACATGTGACGGCAGCGGATGACCACCCCCACGGAGCGCGGCGCCAGATGGGTCATGAGTGCATTGGCAATTTGCATCGTCAGCCGCTCCTGGACTTGCAGGCGGCGCGAGAAACAGTCGACAAGGCGCGTCAGTTTGGACAGCCCGACAATGCGGCCGTCAGGCGTGTAGCCCACAGTGGCCATGCCAAAAAACGGCGCGAGATGATGTTCGCAATGACTGTAGACCGGAATGCCGCGCACCACGATCAACTCGTTGTAATCTTCCGCGCCGTCTTCGAATACCTTCAGGATTTCAGCCGGGTTCTGTCCGTACCCGGAGGTCCATGCGGCCCACGCCTTGGCGACACGATCGGGGGTTTCGAGAAGGCCAGGACGCTCGGGATCGTCACCCAAGAACCTGATCAGCCGCTTCCAGTCGCTAGGGTTAAAGTCCTCGGACGCCATTACGATTCCTGTAGAAGGGGAAGGGCGCATTGGAGCACAAGCGCGCAAGCTCTGCACAGAACGGCGGCTGGCGCGCCGCATTGCAACGCACCACGTGGGCCGCAATGGGCGAAACTGCTCAGAAGAGGACCGAATGCGTTGTATGTGCTGCGCGCTTTGCGCTACGCTTTGTGACCCGGATTTTGGCACTTCGCCCATGTACGCACGCAACCTTGGCTTCGAGCAGGACTTCTCGCAGGGCCGCCGCCGCCGCCGCGTCCTCGCCCTTGCATTGAGTGCAGCAGCTCTTTTGGTCGCGGGCCCGCTTCACGCCGCCGCCAGTATCGATGCCAACGAGGAGCACCTGATCGAGGAGTTGATCGGTGAAGTCGAGGGCATGCACGATCTCACCTTCATTCGCAACGGCATGAGTTATGACTCGGCCAAGGCGGCAAGCCACATGCGCGACAAGTTCGCCTACTTCAGGGACGACATTCATACCGCCGACGATTTCATCCGCCTTTGCGCGACCCGCTCGGAGATGACCGGGCTTCACTACAAGGTCAAGGACGCCAGCGGCGTGACGCAGGATGCGGCAGAGTTCCTCTACCTCAAGCTCGCCAAGCTGCGCAGCGCCCAGAAGGAGCAGCAGCTGCAAGGCAAGCCCGCTGCGAACGCCAAATAAAATGGGCGACATTCACATGTCGCCCCTTGAGTGCAGCACCCGTCCTTCGCGCTGCCAGAAGCGCCGTTTCCGGCGATATCTTATTGCTTGGTGACGTTCGATTCGCCGCGGGGAATTTCACCCGCCTTGACCGCAGCCTTGGTGTCGGCCTTGACTTCGGCGCGATTCGCAGTCGACGGGCCGGTTTGGGTAGCGCCTTCAGGAGCTGCCTGGCCCTTGGGGATTGCGCCCGCCTTCACGGCAGCCTTGGTATCGGCCTTGACTTCAGCACGTGGCGTCGTCGAAGGAGCACCGGTATCAGCCTTTTCCGATCCAGACTGGCCTTTCGGAATCGTACCGGCCTTGACGGCGGCCCGGGTTTCAGCCTTGACTTCGGCACGCGACGTGGTTGAAGCCGCGTCGGTGGTTTGGGCAAATACTTGCACGGATGCGAGCGCGAGCAGTGATGCGGGTAATACCATGTGAATTTTCTTCACAGCTTTCTCCTTGTCTGATCTGTAGAAAATGCGCTCAAAAGCCGAGCGAACCGTCTCCCCTATGTTACAGGCGAATGCTCCAACCTCTTCGTTTCGGCACAAGCACTCAACGATTATATGAGTAACTCGGTTGACCAAGCCGTTTGAGACAGGCGCGCGCACGAAAGCGCGCGAAAAGTGTTGTGCGCCGTTCACGAAGGGCAGATTGCTGGCGCCGTCTCGCGGCGCTGGGCGCAGCCGCGAGCGGCCGGATCATCTGCGTACAGCACCCTGCGATCGATTGCCACAGATCGGCCGCGGCCTGTGCCAAGGCGGGGTGCACGCCTGGATCGCCGCGGAAAATATCAGAATAAATTACATCATATTAATCATATAAGATCATGATTAATTGAGCTATTTATGCCTTGGCATCGCCCATCGACCGATTTCGGACGAAAGGCTGCGCGAGCGCCTTGTAGAGCGGGTGCGGGCATACCATGCGTGAAACGCCATAGCCGATCAGGGCACAACTCATGAGCGGCAGCGCCATGTCGCTCTCACGGGTCATCTCGGTGACGATGACAAACGCCGTCAGCGGGGCCTGCACCACGCCAGCGAAATAGGCCACCATGCCAAGCAGGGCGAGCGCGGTCACCGGCGCCCAGGGCAGGAGCTGGGCGAGATCGCGACCGATACCGGCACCGGTCGCAAGCGAGGGCGCAAAGATGCCGCCTGGAATGCCACTCGCATAGGACAGGAGGGTGGCGAGCGCCTTGATCGGACCGAAGCCTTCAGCCGACGCGCTGCCGGCGAGCACCGCGCGGGCACTTTCATAGCCGCTGCCAAATGCGGCACCGCCGTGGATAAGGCCAAGTGCGCCCAGAAAAAATCCGCAAAGCGCTGCAAAGGCGAGTGGCCGCGCGCGCTGGAACTCGCCCAATGGCCCGGGCAGTCCGCTCGCGGTGGCAAGCAGCAGTCGACTGAAAATCCCTCCGGCTGCCCCGCCTGCGATGCCGCAAAGCGCGACCGCCTCGATGCCGGTGCGCAAGTCGATGAGCGCGTGCACGTAGCCAAAGTAGGCGTAATCGCCTTGCATCGCAAGGCTTGTGACGCCGGCGACGATGACGGCGGTGACGACGATGCTGACGGTGCGCTGCTCGAACGAGCGGCTCATTTCTTCAATTGCGAACACCACCCCGGCAAGGGGGGCGTTAAACGCCGCAGCGACGCCTGCAGCGCCGCCAGCGAGGATCAGTCCGCGATGCATGCCCTCATACGGAAAAAGCCGCGAGCGCGACAGAGAGAACATGGTCGCGGCACCGAGCTGCACGCTTGGCCCCTCGCGCCCGATCGATGCGCCGCAAACGAGGCCGAGGAGCGTGAGCAGCACTTTGCCCGTCGCCACGCGCAGCGACAGCAGCTCGGCGCGCACGGCTTCACTTGCGGAAAGCGCGGCGATGGTTTGCGGGATGCCGCTACCCTGGGCGCCGGGGAAATGGCGTCGCGTCAGGTAGACGATCAGAACGAATCCGGCGGGCGTAACGAGCAGCGGTGCGAACCGGTATCGCTCGGTGAGAGAGCGGAACAGATGATTGGCGACATCGGCACTGACGGCAAAGCCGACGGCAATCACGCCGACCATGACAGCACCGCCGAAGAACCACAGCCGGCGGTTCCACATCGGTCGAGACAACCAGAGATGACGCGAGCGTCGTGACAGGGCCATGTTTGGCTCGTTTTTTTTTGAAGACCGGTGATCTTCGCACAAACGAAAAGAGCCAGCCTTGGGCTGGCTCTTCTTGCTGCTAGGGCGAGTTACTGCGTGCGGCGCGTGACCGTGACCTGCTCGATCTCGACGCGACGGTTTGGCTCAAGACACTTGATGAGCTCGGCGCGATTCTTGTTATCGCACTGGACCACCGGGTCGGCTTTGCCCTTGCCCACTGTCGTTAAGCGCGAGGCGTCAATGCCCTTGCTGACCAGATAGGCCTTGACCGCATCCGCCCGGCGCTGGGACAGGCCGAGGTTGTATTTGTCGGATCCGATGCGATCGGTGTAGCCCGTGATGACGACGTTGTTGACGGTCGTATCGCGTGACAGGGCGTCTGCGATCTGGTCAAGTTTGGGCTGCGGCATCTGCAAATCCGAGCTGTTAAACGAGAACAATTCGGTTGATGACAGCGTGTACTTCTCAAAGCGCGGTGCCGGTGGCGGCGCTGGCGGCGGCGGTGGTGGTGGCGGTGGCGGGGGCGCAGCTGCAACCGGACGCATCGGCGGCGGTGCGGGCTTGTCGAAGTAATACGTGAGGCCAACGGTCAGGTACTTGTTGTCGGCGTGGTTGAAGCCAGGATTGTCGTTGTAAAGAAAGCCGTGCACGTCGCGCAGGTCGGCTTCGACAGCCCACTGGTCCGACAGGGAATACTGCACACCAAAGCCTGCCTCTGCGTAAGGCGAGGTGTGCGAGAAATGATTGCTGGTGCTGGCTTGCGAAGCCTCGTCGTATTCACCGCCCACGCCCGCAAAGACGTAGGGCCGAAAGCGCGTGCGCGAAAAGAAGTAGAGCGCGTCGGCACCGAGCTTTTGCTGTTCGTAGCGGTTGCCGTTGTCGTTCGCCTCGGCATAGTTATAGCCCAGGCGCACGTCCCAGTATTGGTTGACCGCCTTGCCGAAACTGATGCCGGCGCCCGGCCCGTTCTTGTCGGTCCAGTGCGTGCTCGGATCCATCAGTTCAAGACTGCCGGTGACGTAGTAGGAGGGGTTATAGCCGGACATCGGCGTGTCATAGGTATTGGACTGCGCCATGACGGCGCCCGATGTACCCAGCCCGGCGATGGCCAGCAGTGCGGCGATTTTATTAAGTTTTGTCATCATTCAACCTCAAGAGCAGTGTGAGAACGTCGCTTCGTGAACATTCCAAACATCGCGACTTCACTCTCCGGTGCGCTCCATGAAGATGCAGTGCGTCGGACAGGCAAGACTTCGATGTGGCGGCGAGCGATATCGCAATCGTCGTGCCCGCATTCACGCGCATCCGCCGTAACGGTGGGCAGCTTGCAAGGAGAATTTGGCGTTTCGGCGTGACCTTGGCGGCTTCTCAAGCCCGCGCAACAGCGCCTCGTGCTTCGAGAACACGTGCGAGGAGCACTATCCGTGGCTGCGTTGCCTGGGCGACCTCGGAAGCGCAGCCGATGGGATGATGCGACAACGAAGAGCAAGCGAAGACCTGGCGATGCACAACTTCGCGAAAGGCCTGACGCAGGCGATCTAGCCCGATGTTGCGGTGAAGGTAAGATCTGCCGGTCACGCCTTGCCGCCTTTAGCGATGTTACTTGCCGCTGGTCGCGCCGGCGTCAACCCTAAGGGGCAGCGGCGATCACCTCGGCCACGGCTGCAGTCAGCCTCTTGCCGGTGGGGACGTGCAAAAATTCGTTCGGGCCATGGGCGTTGGATTTGGGCCCGAGCACGCCGCAGACCATGAACTGCGCCTTCGGAAATCCCTTCTCCAGGGTATTCATGAGCGGGATGGTTCCGCCCTGGCCGATATATCCGCAGGGTGCGCCAAAGTGCCTTTGCGAGGCCCGATCGACGGCCTGGCTGAGCCAGTCCTCGGTGGGCGGCGCGTTCCAGCCGGTTGCGCTGGCTTCGGGCTTGAAGACCACCTTGGCGTGATAGGGCGGGTCAAACTCGAGCAGGTTCTTGAGTTCGTCCATGGCTGCGACGCCATCGACAAGCGGTGGCAGGCGCAGCGAGATCTTAAAGCCGGTGCGCGGTCTTAGCACATTGCCGGCATCGGCGAACGCAGGCAGGCCTTCAGCGCCGGTGACTGACAAAGTCGGCCGCCAGGTCCTGTTGAGCAGGGCCTCGACCGGATCCTGGGTCGTAGGCAGGGTGAACGTGCTGTCGGCGCTGCACGCCCAGGGAAAGCGCTTCCACACCTCTGCGCCCAGGATCTCTGCCGTGGCCCTCGCCTGGGCCAGGCGTTCAGCGGGCACGCTGCAATGAAAGCCCTCGGGCAGGAGGCGTCCGGTACGGCTGTCCTCGAGCCGCTCAAGCACGTGTCGCAGGATACGAAACGACGACGGCACGACGCCGCTGGCGTCGCCCGAATGCACGCCTTCGTCAAGAACCTGGACCTCAAGCGTGCCGCTGATGAGCCCGCGTAACGACGTCGTCAGCCAAAGCTGGTCGTAGTTGCCCGCGCCCGAATCAAGGCAGACTACGAGCGAAACCTGGCCTAGTCTGTCGCGCAGGGCATCGACGTAGGGCAAGAGGTCATAGCTGCCCGATTCCTCGCAGGTCTCGATGAGGCCAACGCAGCGCGGCCTTGGCACGCCAAGCCGGTCGATGGCCGCGATCGCCGTCACTGCCGCATACACCGCGTAGCCGTCATCGCCGGCGCCGCGACCATAAAGGCGCCCGTCTTCGAGCTTCGGCGTCCAGGGACCCAAGTCACTGCGCCAGCCGGTGAATTCAGGCTGCTTGTCAAGATGGCCGTAGAGCAGCACGGTGTTGCTGCTGTCGAGCCGCGTGGCCGGTATGTCAAAGAAGATCACCGGTGTACGCCCGGGCAGGCGCACGACCTCGAGCTTCAGCTGGCGCACCTGCTGGCGCTCGATCCAGGCCGCTGCATCGCGAACAACGCGCTCGAGGTAGCCATGCTCGACCCATTGCGCGTCAAAGGCGGGGCTCTTCGAGGGAATGGCGATATAGTCACGGATCGCAGGGACGATCTCGTCATCCCATTTCGCGTTGACAAACTGCTCAAGGGCATCTTCATCGATGGCGTACACGGCGGCATTCATCGGGGACGGTTGGGCAGACATGGCAGCGGCGGGTCGGTCGTGGGGCTTCCATTCTAGACCGATTGCAGTCGCAAAAGAGGGTCTCGAAGATTCGCGCTGGCGGTTCTTTCCCATGCTCTTGCTCCTTGTCCTTGCCAGCGCTTTTGCGCCGCCGGTCAAGGCGGGCCCGCCCAGGACCGAGGGCGAGCTGCACTACTGCGTGATTGATCTCAGGCACGAGCACCTGCGCGGCTTTTTTTCGGACACTTCAGGTCATCGCTTTGGCAGCATTGCGGCGCTCGACGCCTGGCTCAGTCAGAGTCATGAGCACATCGTTTGCGCGACCAACGGCGGCATCTTCGGCAAGGACGGAGCGCCCCTTGGCTGGTTCGTTGCCGACGGCGTGCAACTCTTTGCAATCAATCGCCAAAGCCACGCGTACGGCAATTTCTATCTTCAACCCAATGGCGCATTGCGCATTGCCAACGGCACGGCGGCCATCGTTGCCACAGCCGAATTGCTGCCAAGAGAGGAAGACGATGTCAGCCAGGTCGAGCTTGGCGTGCAATCCGGGCCGCTATTGATTGTCGATGGCCGCATCAACGCCCTTTTCGATCCGGCCTCGACAAGCCGCTACACGCGCAACGCGGTTTGCCTGCGCGATGCCCACACCGTGCTGCTCGCCTACAGCTCCACGCCTTTGACCTTCTACCAATTTGCCTTGGCGCTCGTTGGCCTTTCCTGCCAGCAGGCTCTTTACCTCGATGGCAATCTGTCCCAACTCAGTCCAGACGCGGCGCCGCTTGTCGCCGCCCAGCGCGAAACGCTAAGCGTGATTTTGGCGGTCACTGCCAAGGATCCGGCATGAGCGAAGTCGCGCCCGATGCCGCTGGGGACGCCGAAAACGAGCGACTGGCCACGGCCGGGGACATGTCATCGCCCTGGCGACTTTGGGGCGCCTTTCTTGCCGAGCGTGCGTGGGGCACCGTGCGCGAAGACTACAGCGCCGATGGCGAGGCGTGGACATCGTTTAGCCACGACCAGGCGCGCAGCCGGGCCTATCGCTGGAGCGAAGATGGCATGGCCGGCGTATGCGACCGCAACCAGCGCCTGTGCCTTGCGCTGGCCGTTTGGAACGGCGTCGATCCGATCCTCAAGGAACGCGCCTTCGGGCTTACCGGCAAGGAAGGCAATCACGGCGAAGACGTCAAGGAGCTTTACTTCTATCGTGATGCGACACCAACCCACAGCTGGCTGCGCTATCTTTACAAGTATCCGCAGCAGGCGTTTCCCTACGACGACCTGCGCGCGACCAGTCTTGCCCGCAGCCGCAGCGATCCGACCTATACGATTCTTGATACGGGCGTATTTGATCGTGGCTACTGGGATATCGAGGTCGCGATCGCCAAGCTCAGTCCGACGCGCCTGCATGTCAGAGTCGAGATCACCAATCGCGGTTTGGAGCAGGCCACGCTGCACCTTCTGCCAACGCTATGGTGCCGCAACACGTGGTCCTGGGGCGATCACGTCGAGCGACCAAGACTTGCGCTTGATACGACAGCGACTGCACATGAAGGGGCACACGCCATCCGCGCCACCGTGCCAGGCCTTGGTACCTACTGGCTCTACGGCGAAGAGCCAGCGACTGTGCTCTTTACCGAGAACGAGACCAATTCGGAACGCCTCTTCGGCCTGCCGCTCGCCCAGCCCTACGTCAAGGATGCGTTTCACCGCTTCGTCATCGCCGGCGAGAAGGACGCCGTAAATCCCGCGCAAGTCGGCACCAAGATGGCGCTTTGGAGTCAGCACACGCTCGGGGCGGGCAAGTCCCACACCATCTACCTGGTGCTTGCCGACCAGCCGCTTGGCCAACCATTTGAAGACGTCGCTAGCACCTTTGCCACGCGCCAGAAGGAAGCCGACTGTTTCTACGCGAGTCATCTGCCCGGGGCACCGCTTGAGGACCAGGCGATTTTCAGGCAGGCACTTTCCGGCTTGATCTGGAATCAGCAGTTCTACAACTACGATGTCAAGCGCTGGCTTTTAGGCGATGTCGTGCCGCCACCGTCATCGCGGCTTAAGGGGCGCAATGCGATATGGCGCAACATCGAAGCCCAGCACGTTATCTCGATGCCCGACACCTGGGAATACCCGTGGTTCGCGTCCTGGGATCTGGCGCTGCAGTGCGGTGCGATGGCCCTTGTCGATATCGATTTTGCCAAGAGCCAGATCGAGCTTCTGCTCAAAGAGTATTACCTCCATGCCGACGGCCAGCTGCCCGCCTACGAGTGGGCATTCTCCGATGCCAACCCACCCCTTTTCGGCATGGCTGCATTAAAGATGGTGCGAGCCGAGCGTGTCCAGCGCGGCTCGTTTGACCACGCTTTCTTGCAGCGCGTGACCAACAAGCTCCTCTTGCATTACGCGTGGTGGTTAAACCGCAAGGACGCCGATGGCAAGAATGTTTTTGGCGGCGGATTTCTTGGCCTTGACAACATCTCGGTGTATGACCGCTCGCAACCGCTGCCGCCGGGCTACGAGCTGAAACAGGCCGACGCCACCGGATGGATGGCCATGTTCGCGCTCAACATGACCTTGATGGCGCTCGAGCTGACGGCAGCCGGCATCGACTACGAAGACATTGCGATCCAGTGCTACATGCAGTTTCTGGGCATCGCCAACGCCATCGGCGGCCACACCGCCGGGCACGCCGATGGCCTGTCATTGTGGGACCCCAGTGACGGCTTTTTCAAGGACCTGGTGGTTGACCCCAATGGCCAGACGCAACGCATCGACGTGTTTTCGTGGGTCGGCATCATCCCGCTTTTTGGCTGCGAGGTGCTAGATGCGAGGCTCCTCACCCGCGCGCCGCGATTTTCGGCGATCTTGGCCGAGCATGGTGGCGGCTTCTTTCGCGGCAATCGCATATCGGCGTGTCCAACCACGGCCAATGCCCGTGGCGAGCGCATGCTGGCCCTGGTTGACGATGAAATGTTGCCGGCGATCCTTAACCACCTCTTTAACGAGGATGAATTCCTTTCGCCCTATGGCATTCGCAGCGTATCGAAGCTGCACGCCGAGCGGCGCGATCTGGGCGATATTCGCGGCATTGGCGCGGCGATGGTCGAATATGTGCCGGGTGAATCGAACTCGCCGCTGTTTGGCGGCAATTCGAACTGGCGTGGGCCGGTATGGATGCCAACCAACTACATCCTGATCCAGGCGCTTGAAAAGTATTATCGTTTTCTCGGTCCCGAATATCTTGTGACGCTGCCTTGCCTGCCTGGCGAGCAACTCGATTTGCGCGAGGTGGCCAAGTTGCTGGCATCGCGGCTCGTGAATCTGTTTCGGCCCGACGCTTCGGGCCAGGTCATGGCCCGCGCGGGCTTTGGTGCTGCGCTTGGCAAAGTCGATCCCGAAGGCCTGCACCTTTTCCCCGAATACTTCCATGGAGACAATGGCACCGGCCTTGGCGCCATGCACCAGACGGGGTGGACAGCACTGGTTGCCAATCTGGTGCATAGAAGCATCCGGCGCGAGGCGCCGGCGTTTTGGCGGCGACAGCGCTAGCGCGCACGGGATTCGACAGCAACCGCCAATAGACGGACTGCAGGCGGACAATTGCGCAGGAACGAAGGTTGCTCAAACGTTCGGCAAGCCGATCTTATCGGCTGCGTGATTCAAACCGTATATCCAAAGGACAATAAAATGGGGCGCGCATGACGGATTACGGCAAGAGCATTCAGGAAGGAAGCCCTTATCCACGAGGGGCGACCTGGGACGGACGGGGTGTCAACTTTGCAGTTTTCTCCGCACATGCAACCAAGGTTGAGCTCTGTCTTTTTGATGACAGCGGCGAGAAGGAAATCGAGCGCATCGAGCTTCCCGAGTACACCGACGAGATTTGGCATGTCTACGTGCCGGGCCTGGCGCCAGGCGCCGTCTACGGCTACCGCGTCTACGGGCCCTACGATCCCGAAGCCGGCCACAGATTCAATCATAACAAGCTGCTGCTTGACCCGTACGCCCGAGCGCACGTGGGCGAATTGCGCTGGGGGCCGGAGATCTTCGGCTATCAGATGGAAACGGGTGATGACCTGACCTTTGACGAACGCGACAGCGCAGCCTTCGTGCAGAAATGCAAGGTCGTCGATACCAACTACTCCTGGAACCAGTCGCAGCATGTTCGCGTGCCGTGGGATCGCGTCGTGCTCTATGAACTGAATCTGCGCGGCTTCACGATGCAACACCCGCGCGTGGCCGAAGTCAGGCGTGGCACGTTCGCGGGCATGGGTTCGGCCGACGTGGTGCGCTATATCCGTGAGCTTGGCGTAACGTCGGTCGAACTCATGCCGGTGCATTCGTTTGTTAACGACAGCCACCTGCTCGAGCGCGGGCTGACCAACTACTGGGGATATAACACGATCGGTTTTTTTGCTGCCGATCCGCGCTATTTCGCCACCGGCCATATCCACGAATTCAAGGACATGATCCACGCCATGCATGGCGCCGGTCTCGAAGTCATCCTCGATGTCGTCTACAACCACACAGCCGAAGGCAACGAGCTCGGACCGACGCTATCGTTTAAGGGCATCGACAATTTTTCCTACTATCGTCTGATCAGGGGCCAGCCGCGCTATTACATCAACGACACCGGCACCGGCAACACGTTCAACCTGACCCACCCGCGGGTGCTGCAAACCGTGACGGACAGTCTCAGGTACTGGGCGACCGAGATGAACGTCGATGGATTCCGCTTCGACCTGGCCACGATCCTCGGGCGCGAAGACGATGGCTTTAACGAGGGTGGCGGATTTCTTGACAGCTGCCGCCAGGATCCGGTCCTCTCAAGTGTCAGACTGATTGCCGAGCCCTGGGATTGCGGCCCGGGAGGCTACCAGGTCGGGGGCTTTCCACCGGGCTGGGCCGAATGGAACGATCGCTACCGCGACACGGTGCGCAGTTTCTGGAAGGGCGACGAGGGCATGGCAGCCGAGTTTGCCACGCGCCTGACCGGCTCGGGCGACAAGTTCAACCGGCGCGGCAGGAAGGCCTGGGCGAGCGTCAATTTCATCACCGCCCACGACGGCTTCACGCTCAATGACCTGGTCAGCTACAACGACAAGCACAACGAAGCCAATGGCGAGGGCAACCGCGACGGCCACAGCGACAATCGCTCCTGGAACTGCGGCGTCGAGGGACCGACCGATGATCCTGGCGTGATCGAGTTGCGCGAACGCCAGAAACGCAATTTCCTCGCCACCCTGATGTTCTCGCAAGGCACGCCAATGCTGCTTGCCGGCGATGAATTCGGCCGCACCCAGAATGGCAACAACAATGCCTACTGCCAGGACAACCCGATGAGCTGGGTCAATTGGGATATCGACGAGAAGGGGCTTGCGCTACTGGCCTTTACCAAGCATCTGACGACCTTGCGCAATGCCTTGCCGGGGCTTCGCCGCTCGCGCTTTCTGGTTGGCGAGTGGAACGAGATGCTGCAGGTGAAAGATGTCAAATGGCTCTCCGCCGACGGCGAGGAGCTTGGCGAATCGCAGTGGTCTGATGGCCTCATGCGCTGCTTTGCGATGGTCATCGATGGCCGCGCCCAGGTCAGCGGCATCAAGCGGCCGGGGGCCGACGCGACCCTGTTGCTTGTCTTTAACGCCTATCACGACGTGGTCAACTTCAAGATGCCGGTGGTATCAGGCAGCGACCAGTGGGCGTGCCTGATCGACACCAACGCGCCGGTGCGGGAGGAAATCCTCGACTTCGAATCCGGCGACATCTACCAGGTCACGGGCCGCTCGCTCTTGCTTTTCGCGCTGCATGCGCGCGGCGCGACGCAGCAGCTGTTCGACAAGCTCAAGTCGCAACTGACCGGCGAGCAAAACAGGAGCGCTTCGCGATCGTCTACTTGATGGCGATACCGGCCTTGCGCAAGTCGTCAGTGACAGCCGAGGTCAGGTCGCTTTTCGTGCTTGCCCAGTCGCTTGCGGCATCGATCCAAACGCGCAACTCGAACGCGAGCGCGTCGGGTCCGAGTTGTGTCAAAAGCGCCTGCGGCGGCGGGGTCTTTGCGACCTCCGGGTAGTGGTTGCCGGCGTCGAGCAGGATGGCCTTCACCGCCGCCGGATCGGCTGTAAGCACCGTCTGTATCGGCACGTCGATGCGTCGCGTCTTGCTCGAGAAGGTCCAGTTGGTCAGGTTGTTGGCAATCAGCGTGCCGTTGGGAATGATCACTTCTGCGCCATTGCTCGAGCGGATGACGCTGGCGCGAATGCCGATGCGCTCGACGCGTCCTACGACATCGCCAAACTGGACGACATCGCCGACTTTCAGTGGCCGCTCGAACAGTACGATCAGCCCCGAGACAAAATTGTTCACGATATTTTGCATGCCAAAACCCAGCCCGACGCTAAATGCGCCCGCGAGGATGGTGAACTTGGTCATGTCAATGCCAAGCAGCGCAAGCCCGATGATGAAGCCGACAACCAGGATGACGTAGCGCAGCATGGTCGAGATGACATACGGCAGGCCGCGCTCCAGATGGACTTTGGGGTAGACCTCCTCGTCGAGCACGAAGGTGAGAAAGCGTGATCCCCAGTACGCGCCAACCAGGACGATGACGAAGCCGGCGATTTTTTCGAGCGACAGCGCAAAGTGGCCAAGCGTCAGTTGTGCGGCCAGCGTGGATCGTGCGATTCGCTCGAACAGATCCCACAAGCCGCCGCTCTCGAGCATGCCGTAGCACCAGTAGAGCGCTGCGAGCCAGCCAATCGCGCTGACCAGGCGTGCAGTCAGGAGCCTGCGGTGCTGGCGCACCATCGACAGGTAGGTAAATGGCGCAACGTAAGATGCGTAGAGCACCAGGCCTTGCACGATATGGGTCAGGGTATAAAGCAAGAGCGCGAAGTAGGCGCCGCGCACGAGCGTGCTTCCCAAAAGCGTCGACAGGCTTTGATAGCCGATGACGTTGGCAAAGAGGGCGAACGACGCGATGCCTAGGCCAAATATTGCGGCGGTGCGAATCAGGCGCCAGCGCTTCTCCTTGGTCCAGGCGCGTGCGTCGTTTGGGCGTGCGGCCATTTGCAGCCAGCACAGGTAGGCAATGCCTGCGACGATTTCGAGAACCAACACCAGTCGTGCGATCGGGGCGCTAACCGCGAGCGCGTTGCGCACGCGCTCGAGCACGAAAAACAGGCCGAGCGCATACATCACCGCGTGCAGGTGCTGATCGATGACCCGGCGTACGACAACAAGGGTCGGGATGACGGTGATCATCGAGATCAAAGGCGCAAGCAGTTGCGGCGGCTGGGGATAAATCCAGTAGCAAATGAAGCAGCCAAGAACCAGGCTGACGGCAATGGGCGCTTCGAAGACCCGGGTAGCCCCGAGCGCTTCGGGCTCCGCGGGGGGAAAGGCCGCGATCTTGCGTCTGGCAATGAACATCACGACCAGGATGATCACAACCATTGCAGCGAGCAGCAAGGTGTCATCCGTGTGCGCAACGAAATAGTCGCCAAGATCGCTGAACTGGCCACGCAGGCTCTCCGAGCCCGCGACCGTCACAGCAGCGATGGCCGAATTCCAGAAGCCATCGTCCCACACCGGCAAGGAGTCACGCCGAAAGAGGTCGCGAAGGGCGCGCTCGCCTGCATTTGCAAGCTGGTCGAGGCTGTCGTTGGTGCGCGCCGAGAGATCCGCCGCGCGTCCCTGAAGCGACAGGAGTTCGGCCTCCTTTGCGTTCGCGTCGACCTTGGCCTTGGCAATTTGCGCAACGATCGCTTGCGCCCGCTGCTGGATTTCGGCGGGTGCCTTGGCAGCGCCTGCAGCGCTTACCGTGGCTTGCCAGGTGCCATCGAGCTTGTCCAGCTCTGCCAGGTCGCGGCTCAATTCATCAGCACGTCGTGTCAGTTCGTGGGTCGCCTCAGTCGCATCGCTCGCGCTGTGCTCAAGGCCCGCTTCGAGCGCGTGAATGGCATCAACCGTGGGATGGTTTGCAAGCGTGCGCCGCACCTCTGTAAGACGTGCGTTGGTGTCACGCTGGAGCGGGATCAGCTGGGCTGCGACCTGTTTTGCGCTCGCGTCCTCGGCGACGTCGTTCTCGATATCGCGCACGTGTTGGCTTGCCTCTTCGGCTTCGACGGCAATCTCGTCGATGGCAAGCGCGCTTGGCGCTTGCACCTTTGCCGGGGTGGGCGTTGCCGGCGCTGAGCTTGCCGCAGGCGAGGAGCCGAGCGAAAGTCCCGGAATCTGTGCCTCAGAGGGCGCTGCATGGCTTGTCAGCCACGCGCACACGATGACGAGTATCTTGCTTGACAACGATCGATTCATAACCGCTTTCGAAAAACGGGTCGCCGCAAGAATGCGCGCAAACGGCAAGTTTGATTTGAGAACCACACGCCTTTGCAGTTCCCCGTAACGCCGATGGAGCGGCATTTGCTGAGCGAGGGTTTCCGCGCGCATGGCCGCGCCAA
>Ga0116229_10004591_pt1 | contig 22637 bp, 12 predicted proteins | sample S1TSphgellanicum_3_FD_87313 | JGI IMG/M metagenome (GOLD analysis project Ga0116229, IMG submission 87313) | Host-associated microbial communities from peat moss isolated from Minnesota, USA - S1T2_Fc - Sphagnum magellanicum MG | ecosystem: Host-associated > Plants > Peat moss > Unclassified...
TATTATGTTATATTATATTGTCTTATATCTCCCCACATCTTAAGCATATATTTAATCATAATTAATATTATAATATTATTTTAATTATTTAATTGATTGAACATATAATATCATATTAATTTAAAAATTAATTTACTATGTTATAAAAAAATATTTAAAATATTTAAATAATTACTAGTTTATATAAATTTTAAATATCATTTTTATTAAAAATTTTAAATTATGAATTGTAATTTTTCAACTAAAAATATTCTTATAAATTAAAAATAAATAAATTATAAGATTTTTTCAAGTTGTATGACTAAATGTTTTGATCAATAAATAAACATAAATGTTTAATAAATTCATAAATTAAAAATTTGAAAAAATTTTTTTTTTAATAATTTGAATAACACAAAAATGAATGTTAAAGGGGATTATTTTGATTTAGGGGTAAATGATTTTATCATGTAATATTAACATTATGTAAAGTACTAACATTATATGTAAAGATTTTAATTATTATTTTATACACATCTTTTTTTTATTTTAAAAATTTTAATTAAGTTTTATTTTGAATAATATTTTCATCTAATTTCTTGGGAAGGTATTCATGAAAATAAATTTAATGCAAAATTTAACATGTTTTTGAGGTTGTATGAATACCAAATCTCTTAGTAAATTAATAAATGCACACATTTAGTAAATATTTACATTATATATTTACATATCTGTCACTCTATTAGTATTAATTCATAAATAATTTGAATAACAAGAAAATCCACTTTAATGACTTAGGTGCAAATGATTTTACCCATAGTGAAATTGTACTAGGCTAAAACATTAGCTAGTGAACCCATTTCACTTTTAAAGCCTTGTAGTGAAATGGGTTAATGAATTGGACCCATGTTTCCTAGCTAGCAATGTTTTCACAATCTACATAGGAAATCATGGAAATTGGAGTAATAATGAAAATAATTTGGATGCATTGCAAGTTCAAACTCATGATATTCCTTAGAAAAAACTCACAAACCATGGGTACTTAAGTAGATGTGCACGGGCACAATGTTTCTATTCAATTTAGGAGTCATATTGAATGGCCCATCCTCTAGATCAAGATAGATGTTACCTTCTATTGGCAAGTCTATAGGCATATTGCTAGAACTTGGTGTACCCCCTTTGGGACTCACATGAAGTGGGACTTCCATTGGGATCATCATGGTGGGGCACCACATGAATCTAAGTTGGTAGACTAGGGTTTGACTTCACAATTCATCTTATGAACTGGACCATGAGATTTTGGGATTAGGACTTGAACCAAGTGGGGCTTGTTTTAGGACAACACTTAGTGTCACCCCACATTTTCCTTGGGACAACTTAATGTTGTCTCTTGAGAAGTCTCAAGACAACTTGAAGTTATCCATGCAGTGACTTTGTGTGGTTGGGCCACAAGCTACAATGGGGGTCAATGGGTGTCAAGGCCCTGGACTTCAAAAAGTTCACAATTTAGATTAAGTTCTAGCCTCGTCTTAGTGAATCTAGATTTAGATAGCAAGACAATTCCAAATGAGTTGGGAGACTTGGTGCTAACTCTATGTTGTGGGATGTGTTAGGAGTTAGGAGGTGCGGAGAGCTTGATAGCATGAGAGCACAAAGGACCAGCAAGAAAGACATCACATGAGAGACTTGGGAAGGGGTAGGCCGGAGGGAGAGAGAGGAGGAGAAAAGAGAAGACTTGCTGCCTGACACTCGTCCAATGGATTTATACAAATAATGAGAGCACAGAAGCAAGAGTGATCTGGCCCCTCCCTTTAAGTTGGGCCTATTTCATGTGGAGTCAGACGAAGGAAAACAGATTCCCGTGTTCATCTCCAACAACAGGCGATACATGGCAATGGAAAATGTCATTGAGGTCAAATAGAGAGACAGAGAGAGGCGGAGACTGGAGAGAGGATCATTCAAGCCGTTTCCTTTGTCTTCCCTACTCATACCTACTATTAGTTAGAAAAAAGTGCCAATGAAACGAATGGGGAGCAAGGCTGCCCAATATATACTTAGAAAATGAGTCTCCTAAATACTATTACAGCATTTAGGAGGATGGTTTTCTCAAGCTTCCCCCACCATTCATTTGGTTCCATCCTGGGAAGCTACTTAACTGGAAAATCAAACTTAAAAATATATAGCTCATAGTAAAGGAAATTCAACCTAAAACCCTCTGCACTTTGTGACACTGTAAATGGAGGCACCTTATAGGCCACAATGGAGTGTCAGCAAGGAGGGGCATTTGGCTTTTTATAAGTAAAAAATGAGTTGAGTGATTTCAGGGAGTTGAGGGCCGGTTATCTCAAGAAGGCCCACCCTAGGGCCCTAGCCTATACTAGAGGCATAGGCAATTGGGTGCCACATTCCAAGGCATTCAAGGTGAGAAGCTAAAAGAGCGAGGTGCACATATCTGGGTTTTCATGCTGTGTCATCTTGTGATTTCAAAGAGAGGTTGGGCTCGCTTTTCAAAGATCCCTTTTGTCGTATGCAAGCCGCAAGTGGCGCCAGCTCAAAATTCCACCTTCCGAAGCTCAGGTACACACACACACACACAAAGTCAGTAATTGTACTGACAAGCTACTCAACTTGTAACTGTAACATTTTTGATTTCCAACCCAACAACACTACTAAATAAAACCCACTACTTCTTAATTTGTACTTGTTGTTTCAATATTGCCAGGAAACTATAAGGTCAAGTTACTACACTTCCTTTTGTTAATTGATTTTGCAAAAAAAAAATATTCTATTGAGTTTTCTACTTTGTAGGTCGGTCCCCGATCACTGTACTCGAGGAGGCTGGAATAATATTTTAAGTTTACAACCTCATCAGCCTCCTCCTCTTCCTCGAAGTCCATTAAATACCTTAAGTACAATAGCATGTACAGAAAATGTAGGTACACATTTCCTTGTGAAGGAGACTGGAAACTCAAAATAAAGCCCTTTTTTATACACACGTAACAACGCTCTTTAACTCTTAGTTTTTTGGCAGAATTTTTTTTTAACTTGGCGAAATTTCGCCCAAATTAGAAATTCGAAAATGAAGCGGACTTGAAGGATTTCAATCGTCATAAGTGAGAAAAATGAGAAGTAAAAAAATCATTAGATTCCTATATTTGGTTTTCAGAGTGTAGGCAAAAATAAGAAGAATGATAGTAGTTCATTTGTTCTGTAATTTAATTAGGATTAGTGGATGCATTAACACAAAGATTATTTTGCTATTTCCTTGACCCCAATGATTTAGCTTACACCAGGTGAGTGCTTAGAGTAGATTCTGGAACCTATTTGGCATTCTTCTCTATATATTTTCGACTATATTGGGTATGATATATATACATACACCATGATAGTTGATGCTTAGTTGTAGTTGCTGCAGTTTTTGGGGTGCTGCTGGTTCCTTACCTCTCTGCCTGGTTGTGGATGAAAGGACTAGGTAACCAGCGAGAGGCCACTGGTTATTGAAATTGGCCCAGGGATTGGTGTGCACAGAGGCGAGGCTAGTTCAAATCAGCAGCCTCAAAACAATTACTGGACATAAACAGCATTTTACATCCACATATGCTCACCCAGTGGATGCAGATTTTTCATCCATACACAGAATGAATATGGATCACTTTTGTCCACGCACATACAGGCAGCGTAAAAACCTGGCATGAATTTCCCAGTGTATTGGGAGGGCACATTACCAAGCGTGATAACTCCTCTGCTGAGAGGAGGCACTTTCCATTTTTGGGGGGTGGACATTTGGTTTTCAAAAGCCTGCATTATTTTTTGTGAAACTTAATTTTCTTACTGTCATACCCGGAGGGTATCAGAAGGATGCCTGCTGGATATACAATTTTAATTCCCGTCTGGTACCCACCGGATATGACAGTAAATTTTTTTAGTAACACTACTGTCACAGTTTTATGCCTGGTAAAACCCTCTCCCATATTATGGAGCTGGAAAGCTTTAATAAGTAGGTAAATAAATGTATGCGGAGACTGGAAAGATAGCTGTTGGATGAGGCATCCACCCCACCAGACACCACTCTTGCATAGCCTGCCCAAACAAAAAAGCTAAAAAAATGTACTCATCCCAACCAGGTTTTGGAATCTCATGCCTTTAGTGCCTTTGTCTTTTGCCTTTCACCTCTGGGATAAAGTTTTAGATTGTCTTCCACATTTTAGATTTTGGTTGGGTATAAAGTGCAAGTGTTCATGTTGCCTTTCAATGCAAAAGGGCAAGAGGAGCCTTCAACTTTGAGGGCTGATTGCTACTCATTCCAGTTGGTGCTCATAAGGTTTGAAGTTCACATATATTATTGAGCCCCAGCAGTTAATGTTTGGCATCCCTAATATCTGTCACATATTCATCCCACCACTGATCTCTCTTCTGATCCTGTGCAAATACCCCCAAACATGAACTGGGTACAATCCCATTGCTCTTATCCTGCACAAGACCTTGCAAATAGCTCAATGGGTACCGCATTCTCCAATTTGAATTTCTGCTTGAGGCTGGTTTAATGGATAATCTGGTATACAAAATTGGCCCACCACCTTCAATGGTCCTTCCAAATTGCCGTTTGAAAAATGGGGACAATACTTCTGTTTGGGTGGCAAAGTGGCTTGTATACATTATCACTTTGTGAAGAAGAGATAAAGCTTGAGAGCAAAAAGGACCTCAATCTTGGTGCCACTGATAGAGATCACTTGGGCACCAAAAATATAGTGGAGGGTAAAGCCGAAGGGGAGGGTCTTTAGAGGGTGGGCTTTACAGGAATAAGGGCCCCCTAAGGCACAGTGGAGTGTGGCCTCAATTCTCATATAGCCTGCCGCCAAGGACTTTACATGAAATTAATCGTGTTCTTTTCCTTTTTAAAAAAATTCCTGTGATAGGCAGAAGGCACCCACTAGATACCCTTCGGTATCACATAAAAAAAAGCTGACAGACTTTTTGAAAACATAATGCCTGTAGAGGTGGGAAATTATGTTTTTGAAAAGCCTGCTGGCATATTACGCTCAGAACAGCTATGTGTAACAACACTACAAAAATGGTGCAAGTTTTTTAAGAAAATATGAAGGAGGCTTGGGTGGGAAGGATGGTCATCTTGTAGACCATGGCTGCAAAGGGCTTGTTGATGAATTTGGAGCTTGATGTGCATTGTCTGGAATTTTCAACTCTAAGACTCAATCTCTCTCTCTCTCTCTCTCTCTCTCTCTCTCTCTCTCGTAATTTTAATTTCCATCCCCACCCATTGGGCCACATCTCACAGGCAGGGAGATATTGACACTCAGCTGATTTTCAGACAAAGGCTACAGGCTGGGAGCAGCCAACTTTCCATGAGTTTTTCATGATCCTTGATGTGCATGGTCTGCAGTCTAGGTGACAGCTCTGACCCCCTCCAAGATGCCTAAGGTTGTGAACAGTTTGCAAATGCCATCAGAGTAAATTAAGCTACAACTTGCACTAAACCCTGTCAGACATGAGACAGTCTCAGCAGAACATCTACTAGGGACAATGATAATCATTTTGCAAAGGAAAAACCATGTTTTGCAATTATTCATGGTAATCATATCCAAGCATTTTACTCAGAGATGTGAAGATGAAATATCCCTTCGTTCTAAGTAACATCCCTTAGTTCAGAATCCCTCTGGTCATTTGTTATGAGAACTATGTAGGCATACACAAATACGTCTGGAGAGTACTTTTTCAATTTCCAGGGAGAAAGAAGAGGAAGATGCAGATGCAAAATAGTTGCCTTACATCTGGTAGAAGTAGTGAAACGAAGAGCTCTAGTAAGATCACTTACACATGCATTAAATCTAACTGGACCTTCTAGCAATGTCAGAAACCTGTCTACCTTTAGTTTATATAGTTCATTTCTCCCGGTAGTTTATAGCCTTTTAGGTAGTGTAACACATACTAGGTGATGCTATTTCTGACAGATATTAAGATTGGGTTCAGGACAACCCCAATTTACAAAGCATCCATATCTCTGATCTTCACTTACAACTAGGCTTGGCCCCAGGTTTTGAATGCTCAACTGCTTCAAAATAATTATTGCCAGCGAATACTACTTTTGCCAGAGAGTGCAAGAATTCCTTCCTATCAGCCATTTTCGCCCTAAACTGGCTAGTTGCCGATCTGGCTACACAGCTCATCAGATGTCAATCTGGCTAAATTCTGTGTGAGGGGGCTTGGTGGGCAACTTTATATATTTGTTGAAGAGCGGCTATGATGGTGAGTTTGTCCCTTGCAAATGTTTGCACATTAGCTAAAGCTATTAGATTTCTGATTGAAAACATTGGAGACATGGGTTGTTGCCACGGGAGTACATTTGGCTAAGGTATGATTGCCAAGGGAGTATATTTGGTTACATAGGGCCTCAATAAGAAGCTTATAGAACCTATGCAATAAGGCTCACGACTTACAAGTTACAACCTCACTTTTGGATAGATCGATTCAAATTATTGCAACAATTGATATGTCTAACTCTTGAGCCCTTACTACTTAGAGGTTAGGAAGTCCAGTTGTGACTTTAAGCTCCATTCCTTCTTCATCAATTTGGATAAGAAGCTTTTGCATATCACAAAATGCATCTAATGGCTTGTTTAGAAGCCATTTTAGAATTACATATGGATAGAAGGAATCAATTGTGATATTGCCTTGGTGCTCACTCCCTTGTGGTGTAGATGTTACAAACATCCTCACATACAACAAGCTCTATGTTGATTTCCATAATCACCTACATACTTGAATACACTCCATGCATCTTACAACAAGGAGCTTCAAAGTTCTCATGATGCATCCATGCCTTTACCTTAATGAAAATTTGTAAAGTAGCAAGAAATCATTTCACAAGTATGTTTTAAAGGAAGAATTGAAAAATTGACCCCTCAAAACATACAAGACCAAGAGGGTTGTAAAGTTCAAAGTCCACCTTCTAGATTGTAAGGTTTCCTTAATCTCCACCTTAGAAACATGCTTGAATTTGCAATACTAGAACATCTCATGCTAAAAGCTCACAACTAGGTTTGTATATTAATCAATTATACTTGCATACAAGAAGCACTTTTATAAGATGGTACCATTTGGTCTTTGCATGGTTGCACACTATCAATGGCGATCAATTTTTAAAAACGTTTCCATACATGTTTCAAATAATTCATCATTATTTATGTCAATGTCAAATTCAATTTGAATTAATTTAAATATCATGATGAACATGAAAAGACACATGTTATTTTGCCTTTTCATATCCATATTGGTGACTAGGGAAAAATAGTGAAATATAAGGTAAGTCCATGATGTCAAGGATTTATTGTGTGAGCACTAAGGGCGAAGCTTGAGGTCCACATAATAATTCCCTAACAACATGGACTTACATTGTGTAACAATCGAGGTAATCAATGCCTTATGAAATAATTCCCTCCATTTTTGAAATCTGATTAGATTACATCTTCCACCTTAAGGATCTTACAAAATGACATTATTTACTTTACAGAACATTTCATAAGCTTGATTATACAAAATAATCCTCCTTCCAAATGCACTAGAGATTTTTTCCAAGGTTGTTACATAGTTATAAGGTTGGAGGTATTTATTAGGAAAGAAATGAAGTAGTTAAATTTGGAAATAAGGTAGTTGTCTTGGGAATTGTTTTTGAAAATGTCCAAGGATGACCATACAATAGGAAATGTCTTTGGAAGTGTCCAAGAAAGATCATAGAATATATTCCAAAAAATCACCCATATACCTTGAAATTTCTTGTCACTAAAATGTGTAAAGTTTGAACACAAGCATATGCAAGGAGATTTTAATTTTTCACTAGTTTTGGAAAAAATTTAATAGGAAATAATATTTTGTGTGGTTCATACGTTCAAACCTCATCAAAATCTTCATAGGTTTCATCATCAATGGCTATAGTTTTGTGAAGGTTTAAAAAGTTTGTCAAGATTCAAGTTGCAACATTCTTTTCACCCTTTTAATATATCAATATTGGTGTAAATATCATCACTAATTCACAAAATTGTTTTGATGGTCAACATTATGCCAAAACTTAGTTTTAGGATTACATATATGGTTTATATGTTTGTAATCATATGTAACGCATGTGACTACATGACTATGTAGTTTATATGGACATGTAGTGACCATGGCATTCATGATTATGTCCATTTTCATGACTATAGTCAATATGAACATTTATAGGTTATGTATATACATTAGAAATTATTTATTTAAAAAATATAACTAGCCAATGAAATTGTTAAGGCATGAAAATCATGTGTAAGCATGAATATTATGTTGCATGAAGGAATTGAAGACCTCCATGGCCACAAGCCAAGTCCTTATCCAACCCTTTACAACATTAAATTGCAACAAATTGTGACAACTTTTACCTATAGATAAGAGTCCTTTTCAAACCTTCTTATGTATATCCAAACTTTGAAATTTTCATTTCAATACCATTTTCACATAAAACAAATGAATGCTTATTTTAAAAGAAAATTATAGGATCCATGAATCAAATTTTACATACTTCACAAAAATGTAAATTGTTTATTGGGACATATTTGGGAATGAAAATATGGTTTGCAAATTAAACACATTGTTATTCCTTCAAATCATGTCAAATATAAATTTTAATTTAATGAAAAAGAAAATTTTATTTCTTGGGGATAATATTAAAACTTTCTTTATTAAAATGAACTTTGAATTCATATTTATTTTAGTTATACATAATATTCCACAATTGACCATTTATTTATGATTCGTGAGAATCACATAGTTTTCAACTTTATGATCTTACTTTTGGTTGAATTACAAGTGCATCCACATATATTAATTTGATGTAATTATATTACTTGATTCATTATTTATATATTTTCTTTTTCACTTGGGTCAAAAAAAATTTAATGTGTTAATCTAAATGAAATCATTATTTTTGTTACCTAACATCATAACACATTAAATATGCAAATAAATTTTCATGTGCCATTGATCAAACCATGAAAGTCCATTTTCAATTTTGATACTTTGACATTTGATTAAATGAAGACCTAAAATAGATTTTGTTCACAATTTATGTCAATTAAATTATTGAATTTTTTTTGAATGCCTAATTTTTGACTCTATGTACTAAAAATATAAATCCCCACATATTTAATAATATGCAAATTGATTTTCATTCAATTATATTTTTTCAAATATTATTATGACAAAAAATCTTGTTGTTTGTAACAATTAAATCTATGACAACAACTATCCATTTTCATTTTGCAACTATGTTGAAACCTTGACACCTTTTTGTCATCTTTGTGACTAGGTTGCAACTCCTTTTTTTTCATCCTTCCAATGGGATGATTTTCATCCAATAACAACATTTTATAGCTCATTAGTTGCAACAATAACCAATGAAATTGGTAACAAATATGATGTAAACCTAGAGCTCTTATAGGTACATATTTGGGGTATATTGTTTAGAATTATAGGTATTGGTTGGGGGCTAGGAATTAATATAGGAAAATAATGGACCTAAGTTGTAGGTAGGTAGGTTGTAAGTAAGTATGGGTTGGTAATAGGTATTATGTAATATGTATGTAGGTAATATGTAGACCTAATTAGTAGGTAGGTTGGTTGGTGAGAGGGAATAGGTAGGTTGGTATTTGGTAGTACATATAGGTGGGGGTTGGTATATTTAGGTAGGTACTTAGGTAGAGAAGCTAGGCTAGACTAGGCTATGCTAAGTATGTAGGTTTTCAAGGATGTTATTATTTGTATATTTTACAAAGCATGTGAGATAAGGGTTTTTTTTTAATGTCATGAAATAATATTCTATTAATGGAATATTTTACTAAAATTGGAAATATTTTAGGTATACAAAAGGTATATTTTCATAGTCCAATTTCTGGCACCCTATTTACATTGAAGTGAATTATAATATTTATTTTTTCCATTAAGTTGAATTGTACTTTTTTTGCACATCATTTGAAAAACATGGATTACTTCCCATAGGGTAAGTTAGGAGCTAGACTATATAGTTTGGCTTGTTAATTACATGAAATAGTAAGCTAGCTATTAGCTACTAGGCTAGCTAGGTAGCTTAGAATTAACTATTAGTTTATGTTATATATTATTACTTACCTACATATTGTTTACCTATGTAGATATTGGTAGGTAAGTAGATAGGCTATCCTAACCTAGCTTAATAGTTAGGCTAGGCTTAGGCTAGATTATAGGTAGGTAAATAAGTAGACTAGGTAAATTAACACTAATACAAAAGTGGGGTGTAATTCATTAGTTTCAATCACTATGGAACTTTTTAAATGAAATAAATTCACCTTGCCCTAATCATTTCACTTTGATTAAAGTTATGTCATTATGGGGTCACTATGTAGTCATCATGTTTCACTATTAACTAAAATAATTCACTATAATAAATAAGTTTGTTTTAATGTTGTTACTAAATAGATTGTAGGTAGCTAATAAAAAGTTGGTAGGTAGCTAAATAGGTATGTATTAAGTAGAAATACACTTATGTAATTAATTATGGACTTAAATGCTATTTTTGAACTTATCTCAACTCATTGGGTGCCCTTAAACCCTTATGATAACCACCACATATTTGTGGATTTTCACAAGTTTTAAACAAAATTGCTATTTTTTTCCTTTCTTTTGAAGTAACTTATTACAAAAGTGAATGTTGATTAGCAAATATTGACCAAAATTATCATTGTTACACACAATTCCCACACATAATGGCATTTATAATAAATTTAGTGACCAACAAGTCTTTATTTTGAGCATTTAAGACAATCAACATTATATTACTTCTTGATAGGCTTATTGTATATTAAATCTAAGAATTCAAAGCATTGTTGAGTGTTGTTCACATTATATCAAATTTAATTCAAAGATATTGAAATTAATTGATTAAACTTGATTTTAAAGAACTAATACATAGAGTTATTATGGTATTCCACTAATACCTAATGGCCACCATATGCCAATATTATAAATTTAAATTAAAAATATTGAAACTAATTTTTTTTAATATTAAAAATATTGATAATTCAAATAATTGTGGTATGACACTAGTACATGGTGGCCACCAAATGCTAGTATTATACACTTTAATTCAAATATATTGAAATTAATTTATTAAAATTAATTTATTCAAGTCATTGTGGGAATATATTACTAGATCATTGAGAACAAATCAAACATTCGTTAGGAAGAGTTGAAACACATATTAAGGAATCCACACTTAAAGTATGACATAATAGTCACTACATTCCACAAGACTAATGTATTAATCAAGTAATAAATCATATTAATTGTCATGATGACTAGCACTTAATGTATTATGTGTGGTTAACTTCATTAACCACATCAATGTTTGTTTTAACCCAATTACCATACACATCACTAATTGTTATAGTGTTATTTGTGTTGGTATTTTTCCTAACATGAAATGAAAATGTAACAAAATCAATGTTCATCCATTGCATGGGGTCTATTGAGTTGCATTTCCACCTTCCTTGCCAAAGGTCTTTGTACAACTTTGCATCATTGTGTGCTCCTTTCTTCCAAGTGCACCCACGATTGAACATGCACCATTTTATAATGCTTATTGTTCACATCCTTGACAACATGACTATGCATTCCTCTTGTCCATATTGGGTGCACTTGGGGATTGGACAATGTCTATGAATGAATCAAATTTTCATTGTGTAAATCTCTAAAATGAATGTAAGTTGATGTCCTTGAGGAAGGTTTAATGTTTTTTGGGGTCATAATAGGGGAGGATATTTGGATCTTCCTTATCCTCAAAGACTTGTGGAGTTTGAAAATAAAATCACATATGACTAGCTTTCCAATTGTTAAATGGCCAAAAGCTTTCCAACAAGATAATAACTTTGAAATACCTTTTCAATATTTGGTATAAATGAAATTTAATTTCCTATACAGTATTTCACACTACTGTAACAACAAATTTGCATTTCACATGCATATATTCACTATTCCTATCTTAATCTCAAAAACATTTACACTACCATTCATTTTAACATCAAATTCATGGTTATTGCATATAACCAGAATCTGCATTCAGAATACATTGTAAAAAAAAACTCTAGAAATAATATTCGTTTCATCATAATTTAATACTACAAAAAATTCACACAAAAAATGAATATAGAATTCATTGTAGAAGTCTGTGTTTTTTTGTATTTCTAAAAACATGAATCCAAATTATAACATAATTCCATGTTTTGTTGAAAAAAATCCAAAACAACAAATTAAAATATGTGTTATATCAAAACAAAATCTTTGGTTTTCTATTGCAAGTACCTATAACTCCTCCTCTTTTCTAAACTCCGTGTTTCATCTTTTCCTTCATGTTCTTTAGAACTCTCATTTTTTGAATTATCCCAAGTCACATCATCATGATCAAAACGACAAAAATTCAAAATTCAAACTAACAAAGTTCCCTAATTAGTCCCTATCCTAACTGCTTTGTTCATCCAAAATCACATACTCATCCTACCCCTTTAACATTACCCCCTCTGTACTTTATATTATGTCATTGAAATCCTTGTAAAATGACACAAATGAAATGAAAGTATTCTATATCCTTTTAAACATTTGGTTCCCCTATTATAGTTTTGTAATCCCAATGACGCACTCCCAACTCCTCAAAGGACTCAAATGTGAGTCCAAGTAGAAGACAGCGGAAGAGAGAGGAGTCGGGGCATGCTCCTTAGCTCATAACACTTTGAGGGGTAAAGGGGCGTGTTGGAGCTCCAGGATGGGATTAGAAAGAGTTGACAAGCTTTACTCATTCACACGGGCCTACACATAACCCACACAAAATGGTTAATGCATAGTTGGAGCACCTTTGGTGCTAGGACGAACCATAGGTAACACGGACACATTAGACTCGCCACGACCCGGACTTGGGGGAAGCCACCACCTTCCCCCTTATAATATATTCTATGGCTGGCCACGGAGCCTACATCCAAATGGTTTTTCTCTCCCAGGACTCCCGAGTGGGAGTCCCAAAATCGCGCTAGTTGGGACTCCCGCAACTTTGGAGCCCCATAATTTTACGAGAAGACCTCGGATTGAGGTGAGGTCTAAAGCAAAGTTGTAGCTCTTGTCGAGAGCTTTCCAATGTTATGTTGCACGCCCTCTATAACCAAGTAAATCGAATCAATTCCTGACATTTTCTGGTCGGGAATCAAACTAGCACCTTTCTTTTGGTCATAACTTGTGTTTCAGATGTCCAAATGAGCAATGCAAGCCCATTTTACACATCTACATTCAAAAAGATTTCCAATGATATAAAGAATGCCACAAGCCATTGAGTTTTGACCCCCTGAAATTGCTCTTTGAAGTTTCGGAAATCCACTGGGATTCCATCTCCCAAAGTGGGAGTTGCCTTGGGAGTGGGAGGGTTCACTCCCTCATACTCCCTCACATTTTCTTACACTCTTGGGAGTATGTGATGTGACTCCCGGGCTTCTTCTTGCCTTGACTCCCAGGCTTCCTCTTGGCTCGCAACCTTGTAACCTGTTTGCCTTGGTCGCGAGCCCAAAGTTAGGGTTGTGACACCCAACCTACATAGAAATCGGTGGTTTTATATCTATGTTTTGTTTTGCAATTTCAATCTCCTCCCCCATTAATTCAATTTGTGGTTCTATTTCCAGACGTTGTATTTTGGATATCTTTTAACTTATTGTTGCAATAGCCTCCACCTTTTCTTGTTCTTAAATTCCCTTTGAATATTTTTCTTCTTAACCCCCTCCTCTAAGGTCCTATGGTATTTCTGGTTGTACCTTCTCCTCTCGAGCTACTCCATTTCTAAAGTCATGTGGTTCCTTAGTCTATACTTCCTCCTTTTGAGTTGTTCGACTAGGCCTTGTTTATGGCTCTTCATCCTGGTTTAATTCCTCTATTGTTATTGGATTACCACAAATGAAATTTGGAATTTTTTTTTAATAAGCTTCCAACTTGTACCTCAAAATTTTTTCATCAGTTCTATGTTGAGCCAGATTATTCTCCAACTCCTTTATAAAATATTCTTCTACAACCTCCCATCATTCCTCAAATTTTGCTTCAGAGTCCTTCATCTTGTTCTTTGTCCTCATTGGGGTATAGTTCTACAACATTTGTTCATAATCCTCTAGTATTTTCTTGGTACCAGTTGGATCTAGATGCTTCCTTTGTTCATGTGCCCTTTCGAAATGTGTTTGTAAGTGTTGCAAAGTTCGTTGATAGTCCTTTTTGTCTTCCATTAACTTTTCTTTTTCTAGTTTTTTTGTCTTTTTTTTAAGTTCTTATGACTGCAACTGACGTGCTCCTAAGTCCTTGGTTAGTCCCAAGTTGGGACTAACTTGCTCAAGTTGCGAAATTATGAAGGACTTGGGGCACACTCCCAGCTCTCAGCACTAAAAGGGGTAGAGGGGCATGCTGAAGCTCCGAGATTGGACTAGGACGAGGGACAAGCTATTCACTCACTCGAACCTGCATCAAACCAACTAACAAGTTGGTTAGTTCGCATTCTGGAGCTCCCTTGGTGCTAAGATAAGTCATGAGTAACCTTGGACTCATTTGACTCACCACAACCCAGACTTGGGGGAAGCCACCACCTTCCCCCATATAGTATTATCTGTGTTTCACCATCGCACTTACATCCAAATGGCACTTTTTCCCAAGACTCCCAAAGTGGAGTCCCGAAACTATCCCGGTTTGGACTCCCGGGACTTTGGGCGTTCATAACTTCTCGCTTCGACCTTTGATTGGGACGAGGTCTAAAGCAAAATTGTAGCTCTCCTTGAGATCTTTCCAACGGTGTGTCGCACTCCACCTGCACACATCAGGATCGAATCGATTCCTAACTTTTAATGGTCAGGAGTCAAACTGCCAATTTGACTCCTGGCCCTTCTTTTGACCATAACTCATGCTGCAAATGTCCAAATGGTTCATACGAGGTCGTTTTGGACATCTACAATTCAAGACCTTTCCAATGGTATAAATAACACCTCAATGCAAGGTGTTTTGACCCCTGTAATCATGTTCTAAGTTTTCGAGAGTCCCGGAGGATTCTCAAATCCCATTTTCGGGAGTGTGAGTGGTGACCTCACACTTCCCTCAAAGTGGGGTTGCGACAGCAACAAAGATACGTTATTTAGATTTATCAATTCCAAATTTGTTAGAACATTCTCCTTCTCCTTCAGCCCTTTAGTCAATGCTTTCACCTAAGTATCCAAAGCATCATGTTGTTTTTTATGAAGAAATAATGCCTCTATCCACTTCCTCTTTATGGTTTTTTAAATGTCAACCTTATGTTTTAAATTTTGTAATTTTTCATCTTCCGAGTTTAGTGTGCTATGCTACCCTTAAGCTCCTCATTCTTGTCCTATAGTTTCTTAAAAAACATTATTTTTTTATTCAGCCTCAACCCTGTTTTTCCTCCGTATTTCGACATTATGTTTATACCCCTTCTGGAAATCTCTTTCCTTATCCAATTCTTCATGTAACATTGCCTTTTCTTTCGCCCCCATAGCCAATCTATTTTTTAGAATGTTTACCTTTAAAGTCAAATTCCCCATATTTAGATTCATAATTGCCATGGTATGAAATAACTCAATTGCCTTATATGCTTTCATTACTTTTGTAGTTGCCTCTTCCACAAACTTTGGTGTACTTATCTGTGTTGAAGGATCTCCACATCCTTCTACATATGTTCCCAACTCCTGTACCATTCTTCTCCTTAGTTCAAATTCAAATGGGAATCACTTTACAAATTATGGCCTACTAAGTGGTACTTATAATTTTGCTAGTCTGAACTTTTCAAAAGTAGGTTGTGTTGTCACTCTCTATGTTTGTAGTTTAATAGCATGTAGACCTTCATGTGTCCACTGTTGTTGTTGCTACAAATGTTCTTGTAAATGTTGATTTTTTTCGAACTTGTAGTAGTCTCCATCCAATCTTCACATACATCCCCTTCAAAGTGTAGATGTTCCTCACCCTTTGGAAACCTTATGTCATGTTCCCTCTTAACTCCCTGGTTCTGCTCCCTCAAATGTCCCTCTTCTAGCGATGTCATATGTGGTATTTCATGCATTTGCTCCCTTGGTTGTCTCTCTTGTGGAGATGTCATATGTGGTACTATTGTAGTCTATCTAACTACATGTACCATTGTTGGCATTGCTCTTACCACTATTGGCATTGTAGATGGTTTCATTCTACCCCTCATCATTTTTTGTGCCTTCAAATATGTGCTCTCCTATTCCCTCTTCATTCTTGAACCTAAGGTTTCTCCTTCTTCGACTTTGTTTTTATTCTTGAAAACATTTCTTAGTGAGTCTGTTGCAGCTTTCTTTCTGTTTTCCAGTGCTATTTACATCTCTTCCCTAGTTTTTTTAACCTTGGCCCAATGATTTCTGTGGATTGTCCTTGTGATGCATAAACAAATATTAAAAGATTTTTGCTAATATTAAAACAAATTGATAGGTATCTTTCTTATCCCCTTTATTCTCCTTAACATACTTATACCACCTATCTAATTCATTAAACAAACTATTGAATATAATCTATGCCCGATCTACTTATTGCCCCTTCTCTATTTTCACCAATGTAACATCATCCTTGTTACTAAAATATTGTACCTTCTCCCTCTAATAAATGACAAATATAATGGCAATATATTTGATAGAGTATGGTAGACCTAAACTTTTTGCATTCCATTGATTTGTAGAAGATTTTGTAAGTGCAAGTCTACAACTTTGTAATGTTTGAACTACTAGTGACTTACTAACCTATCCTTTTAGTTCTTCTACATACCTTTCCACATATATTCCAAAAACATTTATAATCAAATTTTTGTTGATTACATACACCTTATCCTTATGCCCAAAGTAGATATCTACACCCTTGATCAAGAATGTGTTAGAAAATTCCAACATTACATCAGGCATTAATGCTTCCCGCCCCATTAGAAACAAAGGAATAAGCCCTATTTTAGAAGCCTAGTCTTCTTCCTCATGAATATCCTTCTAATGTTCCATTCGCTCTACACGTTTGTAATAATTTTGTTTTGTTTGTGTCCACACGAATCGTTCAGGGTCTGGAATTTTAATACCTTTCTCCAGAAGTGTAACTTTGTCTAAGATTGTGCGTCTTTTTTTCACTACTATTTCCGCTTCACACTACTCCATCTTCATTGCCCTTCATTGTGCTTCTACCACTGTCTACACTTTTGTGGCTTGCTGTACTTTCAACTACACTTTTGTGGATAACTATTATTCCTTTGCAACATTATTCTTTTCCTTTGCATCTTCTGCACTATTTGTGCATCCACAAAATGTTACTCCTCAACTTTGTCTTCTTTTGATTCTTCAATGCACATTGGATCTACTAACGCAACTCTTGGTCTTATCTACTCTCTTGCATGCCAACGTCATCTACTTCTGCGCAAAAACTCAACTACATATGCTCCAATTGTATTATGTCTTGAATTATTCTATGTGTAAATTGTATCTTCTCATTATATGCCTTCCCTTTAACACATTCTGAAAATGATGATGAATGTGACAATGAGCTTACAACCGATAGTTGAATACTTAACATTCCTCCTTTCTTTGCTCTTCTCAACTCCTTTTCTACTTCTATTCTTTTCAACAATTTTGCTTCCTCCTCCTGCCTTCATTTGTGCTCCCTCTTTTACACTTCCTTTTCCTTTACTATTCGTTGTAGTTTTTCAATTGCATTCTTTGCACTCATACTATTGTGAATTCCAAACTTTGAACATGTGCACAACTTCCAACAACAAACACAAACTGTTTTCAACGGTTACTCTATTTTTTCTCCTCCTTGAACATCTCATCCGTCACATTCATTTTTTCATCTACCCATTATTTTTTAATTAACACATGATCCTCAAACTAATACGACCCATCACTACAAGTTTATGTGTCCCTTGTATAACCACATGGAAGCACTTAACATTATTAATATGAGTGAATGTTGCAGATTTCATCTTTTGATTACTCCACATCCGTAATCTCCTTACATTATCTTTACTAACTCCACTTTGTTTGCCATGTACACCTTTTGTTGATTGTGCCCATTTATCTACGGATTGTGATAACACATATGGTGACTATACCAATTTTTTTGTTAATTGTGCCCACAATTCTGATGATTGTGCTAATACTCTTAATGATTGAGTGAATACTGCTATTGATTCAACCGATACGCTTGACATATCATCTTTACATCTTTGCATCCCAAATTGCGCACTTTTGCAATTATTGTTCATTTCCAAATCGAAAATAAATACTATGTTCACCATTGAATCTATGATTTGTTTTTTATCTTCAACATCCTTCATATCTGGTTTCTATATTTCACATCCTTCATTGTCCTCCTTTGTGTTAGAATTCACCTTTTGAACTCCACTTGCACTTTGTTCCCAATATATTGGCATCTATTGTTCTTTTTTTTGAACTTTAGATTCCATGTATTTATAAGGTTTAAGCTTATTCACATTGACCAACATAGGGTTAGCTTTAAACTTCTCAATGGTCACCAATAACACAATGTTATTTGGAAACACATATGTACTCTATACGATCCAAACCATTTCCTAATAAACTTCCTTAGGTGTGATTTATTGCCCTTTGGAAACCACTGAACATAATCACTAAAACTAAATTCTTTTTTCAAATTCTTTTGTTAATTCCATAATGCTCTATTCCACTATTGAATTCATGCAGTTTTTACAGCTTGCATTTTAGTTTTCTATAACTTCTCAAACTTTATAATTCTGCTAATTAAAATGCTCATTGGAGTATTATCTCTTCATTTCCACCAGTAACTATAATGATGTATTTTGTGGGCATTAATGGATGCAATCCATACATTAATTAATATGGTGTATACCTAGTTGCTACTTTGTACGTAGTTCTATATGAAAATAACACTATAAACAAATCGTCATCCCAATTTGTTTTATTTTCACTAATTAACTTGGTCAATAATGTCCCAAGTACCTTAATAGTAAACTCAACTTGCCCATTCCCCTAAGGATAATAAGTTGTAGAACTCACATGTTTCATTAGAAAATGATATGTCAAATACTTGATGGCATCATTAATGAAATGAATTCCTTGATCTGTGACTATAATCAAAAGACATCTAAACTTGGCTAATATGCATTCATACAAAAAATTTATTGTAACCATTGTTGTATTAGTTTTCAATGCTCTTGCTTCCACCCATTTAGTAACATAATCTATGGCAATAATAATATATTTGTTTCGTGTATATCTTCTTGTTAGCTTAATTGGCCCCACAAAATCAAATCCCCATTTCATAAATGGTTCTTTTGGAAGACTTGTGATCAGCTTTGCAAGACTTTCAGTTGCCAACCCTTTCGTTCTTTGACATGCATTACAAGATCCCCAGTAATCATGCACGTCATGTTTTTGTGGGTATGACCAATAACAAGGGAGCCCAACTACACCCCTTTAAAGACCTTCTTAACTAATAATAACAAGAAAGCAAGTGTTTGTTTTTACTGTCTTTCACACAATTGTCCATTTAAAACAACATTTTTTTAGGCAAAGGTTTTGGACCAACAAATTGGTCAAGTGCTTTCAATGCCTTCACACATTAAGAACTCCTTGCATTGGTTGTTCAAAGAATTTCATTTTGGAACACATGATCAAATAACTTTTGCAATTCATGAAGTAGTTCCTTCCCCAAAACTCTTAGCATATGTAAAGAAAATCCAATGGTGAAATTTGGATAATTTGGCTAGGATTTGTTGTAATATTGAAAAAATGTTTCATCTTTGTGCTTGTGAACAATCATTTTGATCAAATTTATAATCAATAATTTAATCAATCCCACAATCTTTTTTTTTTTCACTTGGAGCTTAATTAAGAATGCAATTTGTGAATGATCCATCTTTTTGTGAAAAAAACACAAAACTCTTCCTTTTTGGATGGATTCTACTTTCCAATTGTGGTAGAGTTGTTTGCATGACTTTTAGTGCTTGTTATGTCTTTTCAGCTTCATTTTGTGCTCTTTGGCAATGGGCATTAACATTAATTTTTTCAACTTTGAATACCAAATCTTTCAACATTCATATTGTGCAAATTTCACAAAGGTTGAACCTTTTTTTCACACATCTACATTGAAATGATATTTTCTTTTCAATTGGTTGATATCAAACTAAAAGATCTCATCATTTTTAATTATTTGCTACTATGCAATCACACACATATGATAACAAAAAAATGTGAGATCTAATATTTAAAAAATTATGGGTATATCTACAAATTGATGTGAAGGGAAGATAAGGAAGAAAACTAAAATTATGATTAAATATATGTATGTGACATTTAGCATATGTCATTGCTCAGTTTTCAAATACTTTTCCACGAGTTTCGAATCAAAAGGTGAATGCTTTGTTAACCAGTCCCAATTCCCTTCACTTGATGTGGCATCATATTAAAGCATTGGTCGATAAACAACTAAACATTACATTTTGTTTGCCTAACTACAAAATGTTGTTTTGTCTCACATTTGTTATCTTATTTATACAAAATGTAAATAGGTAGTGAAATGCCAACAATGGTCACTATTACAAATCATGTTCCCACTCCTCTATGCACTCCACTCGCATTCCCCCCAACATTCATGAGTGAGAAGGGCTTTGATTTTCCAAAGTTGGAAAAAATTCATTCATTGAATAAATATGGTAAGTTGAATACAATAATACAAAAAATAAATAGTATAATAAAAATAGTTAACAAATATGTTTGAAATTGTATTAGTCATTATGGTGTTCATTTACATACTTTTACATTATAAATTGAATAAATTTTGATGAGGTCAAGTCCACCATCATGTACTTAACTCTATCCACATTTTAAACTCAACATGTCACAATTCATGAGTGAACCCAAGGATAGGGTCATGACATATTGGGTTTTGGGAAAATATCTTTTAATTATGGAAAAAACATTGAAAATGTTCTAACATGTTCCATGGCCAATAATTCACCATCATGATTGGATGCAACACCAAATAACGACACCGTTAAAAAAGGTGCCACACCCATTTGGCTATGTTGGAACTTGGAATTTATTTTTGAAAGACTTGTGAATTTTCATTTTAAAAATGAAATATATTCATTATTAACAAATAGGAAATTTAGTCAAGTGCAAACATAAATATTTATTGAAAGGAACTAAAACATGATGCTCACAACATGGAACATAACATCAAGAACTTTTCAAAGTTCTTATCACATCAAAGACACAAACTTGTGCAATGAAGAAAAGAAAACCAAACCATCAACACTAAGGTGTTTAACTAAGAGACCAAACTAAAACAAATAAACAAAAACAAAGTAAAGAAAGTAATTCAACCCTTGGTTACTTTCCTACTCTAGTAACTAATGAAAACCTAACTAGTTGAACTTGAATTTTCAACATTCATCATTCATCCAAGTCCAAATGGGGTATAAGGAACTACTATTATATGGCTTATAACCACTACATGATTTCCTTGTGGTAAGTGGTAACTAAAGTTAATGTTGAAATTTTTGAATGAACATGCACAACAATATTCCTAATGTATTATGGGAACATTTAAACAAATTTGAAATTAATCTAATGAATATGGAGTACCTAAAAACATGTTAAAATAATGTATCCAATGCTTATTCTTACTTAAATGACTTTAATTTAAGTACTTGAAATGTATTGAAATTGAAATTTATATGATTTTTTTAATGTACGCCTTTACAAAATAATATAGTACAACATATTTTTGGGTCACAAGAATTCCAAATTTTTTTTATGTTGATTTGTAAATATCACAATTTTAAATTGGATATTTTGCTTTTAAGGATTTAATCCTTGGTGTGATTGGTTCCTTTTGTAATGTGTTTGCACGCATCCCCACAGATCATGACCTTTATTATGTCCAACCATTTTTGCCAAATTAAAGGGATGTTCCACAACTTTGAAAGTTATTTTCTTGCAATAATGCCCACACAAACCTCATAGTAGACATCATGGAAGTTTTAATACCCAATGACACAAATCTATTGATAAATTGTCCCATTAAACAATATAGTCATAACAAATATTTGTGCATTGCTATTTGAAAATTAACATGCGTTTTAGCCTCTAAGTTTGGGTGAAGTAAAATGTTTTAAGAATTCAAAAAATCCTCCTATAATTGGTGATAGTGGAAGTTTGATTATTCTTCTATTGTAGTTGTATGACAAGTATAGTATGTTGAGAATTCAAGCTCAATTAGTTAGGTTTCATTAGTTACTGGAGTAGGAAAGTAACTAGGTTACTTTCTCAAGGTTGAATTACTTTCATTACTTATTTTAGTTTGGTTATTTGTGGTTTGGTCTTGTACTTAAATACCTTGTTGTTGATGGTTTGCTTCTCTTTTCTTCATTACACAAGTTTGTGTATTTTCATGTGACAAGAACCTTGGAGAGTTCTTCATGTTGTGTTTTGTGTTGTGAGCATTATGTTGTAGTTTCCTTTCAATAAAGATTTATGTTTGCACTTGAGTAGATCTCCTATTTGTTAACA
>Ga0116229_10004592_pt1 | contig 22634 bp, 15 predicted proteins | sample S1TSphgellanicum_3_FD_87313 | JGI IMG/M metagenome (GOLD analysis project Ga0116229, IMG submission 87313) | Host-associated microbial communities from peat moss isolated from Minnesota, USA - S1T2_Fc - Sphagnum magellanicum MG | ecosystem: Host-associated > Plants > Peat moss > Unclassified...
AATTTGGCCTTTTAAAGGCCTTGGCTTTAGGCTTTGCCCTTTGCCCCCCTTTCCCCCCAACTTGCATGCCTTAAGCTTTTCTTAAGATGGGTTTGAATTCACAACCACTTTGGTGGGAAGAGGAAAAGGCTAGCCACTAAACCACTTTATCACAAGTGTAACAATCACGTCCACTTTATTAACATTTTGGGATCAATAGATTAAATATGGATGAATGTGGATGAAAATACTTGATGAATGTAAATGAATGTAATGGATGATGAAAGATGAAATAATACCAAACCATGAGCCTATGTTTATCTCATGGTTCATGATTTAGTTGCATTTGGGATTTGAGACCTTGTGTGTTGAAGGGAAATATAAAAATCTTTTGAGAGAAAAATGTGTATTGTAACACTAGGGAAGAAATAGTAGTGAAGAAATGTATTTGTGTTTTGCACGTGATTTTTTAATGGAAAGATGGTTGAGGAATTTCTACTTGTGTGTGTGCCTTTATCTTATTAGGAGGTATAGAAAGTAATGTAATTTAAGATCATGCAAGGTGTGAGCCACGGATTATAATTCAACAAGTTGTTAAATATTAGTTCCATAAATTTCCTTAGTAATAATGATTAGAATCCTTATAAACTTCCAAATAATAATTATTAATAGTCAAATTAGCTTTTGGATATTTCCAAGTGTAAAAAACCTTCTTATTTAAATTGTTGTAACAAGTAATTAATTCTAAAACCTAGTAAACCTTCCAGAATGCATTGTCCTTTTTTTGTTGTAGAAAGGCGGAAAGGGATGTAGAATTAGATGTGGTTTTATTGATATATCGAGAATACAAGCCCATCATTAATTTTAACATTTTGCCATGAAAATATTGAATTAGTTTTGTAGAATAATATTCAGGCATTAATGATGTAGTTGTAAGATTTGTAGAATGTAGTCCTAAGACATCTTTATTCAACCTTCATTTATATCAAGTTCCTAAATAGAACTAAGATCGAATTTAGATACTACCATTTCCACCTATGTAGCCTCAAGTAAACTATGACTTAGTAAATAACTTAAATGAGAAAAATCACAACTGTAACAACTTTAGAATATGACGAATGGTGCAAGTTAGGTATTTGGCTTGATGTTCCATGGAAAGGGGGTTGATTGGGCTTCATAACCAACGATAATGCCCATCATTAGGAATTCAAATTTGACAATGAAAACGAACATCATCATCTTCACACTAACATTTTTCGAACCTTTCTGGTGCGATTCCACGACCAAGAAAAAAATTTAAGTAGATTGTTAAGGCATGTGGGTTAAGAGATAATCAACGATCCCATGTTGAATTATTGACTCGGATGCACACCACTTTTTTGGACAGTTCTTCTTCGCATGATCATTCATGTTAAACAATGTTTCTTCAAGTTCTTCCCCTTTTACTAACATAACTGGAGGATTCGAAAACATAACAACATCACCTGCCATGATCGAATCTTCACCTTCATCAATAAAAACCAAAAGGGTAGCCGAAATAATTTAGTATTTGCATTCAAAGGAGGTTGATCCCTTTATTTAAGAAATTAAGGTCGGCATAATGTGTAACGATGATGATAGAACTATATGAAAACCCTAACATCCCAATTCCAATGGATTCATGAGGCCCTAATTTCAACGGTGGATTTAAAAAATAGATGGGAATTCTTGTAATGGAAATTTTATTTTCAATTTATTATGTACTACACAATTAATTAGTACATGGTAAGGATTAACTAGGGGGTAATAAATTACGTAAATGGTATACAAGAATGTTATTAATGTTATTGAATTGATTTTGTCAAATGGGAAGTCAAGGATGTTTACTTATTACTATTGGAAAATTACCCTAAAAAATCAATTACTTGAAAAAATTAGGATGAAGAAGTAGGATGTTAAAGTCAAATGGATAGAATTAACAATGATTGAATTCAAAGAACCCATCAAGATATCTGAGGTAGGATAAAAGATGAATCCTTTAATTCCATTGGTCATGAGGATTTTCATCATATTTTGATTGGAGGATGGAAATCTCTTAGTGTTTCATTGGGCACAAGAATTCACATCCTAAATTCCATTGGAGGGTCAAATCATTTTCGATTCCCATTGGTTCATGAAGGATATGAAAGCCATTAATTGGAGGGAAAGAATTCCACAACTTCCATTGGACAAAAATAACAAGCTCAAGGAAGGGTCATGGGAAGTTTTGGGTGGGGGGGGGAGAGTATCTATCTTGTTTTTTTTGGAAGAAGAGGATAATGAGTGTATGAGAAGAAAACTAATTTATTATGTGTGAAAAAATGTCATTCATGGAAGCAAATGGTGTGGAAACAAAAGAGCATGGAAGAAAGTTATGTATAGCAAGTAGTCATAGGTGGAGTTCATCGAATAACTTCCATGGACAAGCCTCTAGACTCTTTATTAAAATAGTTGTTCCTTTTAGATCCACCATTGGATTTGTCTCAAATTTCAAAAAAATTTAATTTAGGAGGTGTAAAATGTTTTCTCAAAATTTCAACATCATTGGGGTTGTTACAAGGGAGTTACACTTGTTAAAAGTAGAGGGGGTCCAAATTGTTTTTTCGTCAAACATGGTTAAAATAACTTTTAGATTTGAAACATAACTTTTGATTTTAGAAAGAAAAACTTATAAGATTTTGAATCATTTGTTGCTTTTGAGATTAACTTTTTAACAACCCTATGCATGTTATATTTGAAAATTGTATGAAGATATAATGAGGAGTGGAACAAAGGAGGGTCGACTATCAAATGTGAACATTGATTAAACATCAACATAATGTTTCCTCACATTTTATCATGGTAAGTCTTGATTCTTCCAAAATATCTTGATATCCTCTAAGTGGACACAACACATTAAATTTATTTAATGAATTTCATTACATTTTATTCAATCACTTTAACTTGTTAGAATACATCTACATAATAGTTCCATCTTTGAATGAGTTTTGTGAGTTGCATATCTTCATGTGGAAGGGTGTCCAAGAATTCTTCACACAAGGGTGTTGTTGCCCCTTTCCATGGTATTTATATGTTTCTTTTACACTAGAGAACAAGGGGGCATACCCAAGGGGTGGTCTTTGGGTCAGTAAGCTATTAGCTACCACATGAAGGTAACAACTAGTATGTGTTGTTAGGAAGAGTGGAAACACTTGAAAGAAGTGGTTTACAAACTAGGATGGATTGCTACAAGTGGTAAGTAGTGACCAAAAATGAGTGTAACTTATTATAGATAGTAAGTAATGCTAGGGGGCGTTCTAAGGGGTTATAGACATTATACATAGTAACTAAAGGTTTGCATGCACTATTAAGATGATATAGTAGTTATGGATAGCTTATAGACCCACTAGGGCAACATCAAGGGGATTTGAAGGTATTGCAAAATCTTGGAAAGTAACTACTATCTAAATATGTTCTTTTCCCATGTCCTTTATTTCTCCCCTTACCCCTTGGATTAGCCTATAGATAGGGTGATAGGTTTATTCTTAACTAACAAACCCTACCTTTTTCCTTTGTTCTTTATGTGATGACTTACTCATGAAATGAATAGTTGTAGTAAAACAAACAAGTGAAGGTAGTTTATTCTTTGAGTAATAAAGTGTTGACCATGTTCCCTTGGTTTTACCCCTTAAAGGAAGGAAATGATTAAGGATTGCAATTTCACCCCTTTACATTTGGCAACCAACCTTGGGATCGTATTTGAAATATTTTGTAAAGGATGAAACTAGTGATTAATAATATTTACTTTGGGCTAATGAATAATTTTAAATTTGAATAGTTGGGGCATTAGTGAGAATAATTTCAGAATTTGTTTCTTGAAAGTAGACAAGGGGGGGCTCATTGTTGGCAGGAAGAGTAGCATAGTCCTAAAAAAAAGGACAATTTGTAGGATAAGATTTAGAAGGTGTTTGAGATAAGGGTATCTAAGGGAAATTACGGATTGGAGCAAGGAGTGGAAGGTATTACTACCCAGGAGAGGTAGAAAAGGAACCTAGGACTCAATGCCCAACCAAACATCATAAGATAGAACATTAAATCAACATTTTTTAGTCTTACCACAGAAGTTCAATAATAGGGAAGGTAACTATTGTTAGACAATCAATAAAAGAATAACTTTATCATACTTTCAAGAAGAAACTAAAGTCATGAGCCATGGAATAACAAGATAATATAATAAGAAAATGGAACAAAATTTAAAAGAGGAATTGGAAGCATTGCGTGTTGGTTATCTAGAGAGACAACAAAGGAGGTGTTGCCATCTTGGACGGTAGTTGTGGGCATTTCCATTCCTAATGTCAAGATGAAAAGACCTTTGGAGGACCAAGAGGTAAATTCACGTATTAATATCACTCACGCTGGAAGGATGTTGGGTAAAAGGTGGAAAGTTCTTACAAAGAAGAAAATGGAAATAATTTTTTTCAAGTTGGAAAATAAACAAAAAATGATGAGGCAAGGTAAGGTGGATTCTACCTTCATGAGGACTTGTTACCTAACTAGCAGAGCAAAAACAAACCAAGACTATAAGATTTCAAGATGAAGATACTAAAGAAAAGACGATATATGCACCATGAGGTAGTTGTGGAAGGTTGTATAAGTGGGTTCTAGAAGGCAACCCGTAATTTACACTTCACGAAACCACCTATTGCAATGACTACCATGGGAGTCCCATCTGTAGCTGCCTTTGAAACGGAGGTAATAGAATTAGAATTGGAGTATGAAAGGAAACAAGCCATGAAGAGGCTTGAAAACTTAGATGACCATTTAAGGGCATGAGTTCAGAAATGGTGGACTTGCCTTCCCTAAGACCATTAGATGAAAGTATAGTTGTTGCTTACCCTTGCGAGAAAAGACCCAATAATTCTCACATGTCCCAACCTTCTCAGTTTATGGGTAATGCCTATAATGAAAAGGGGATAATTACTACCACCCAAAAGTAAAGGGGGAGTATATGGACAAAGGCTCACCATCATGGTACAAATTGTGCGGGGAGGTAGGGCATTGAACAATAGGATGTCATTACCATCCTTTGATTTTGGATGATAGAGGGGTACCCAACTAGAAAAATTAAACTAGTGATTCTAAAAAAGACATGGACATGAGTTATACTTGAGTGAGGAAGAAAAAAGATAAGAGGACGATAGAGGTGCCCATTTTGGAAGACCAAATGAAACAACCCAAACCCAAGAAGGAACCTCATGAGTTAATTCCTCCAACATTCCAAATGCCATGGGTTGGTTTACCTTCCACCATTGGAGGTCCAAGATGGGGACCCTAGATGTATGGAATGGGGTCAACCATGTGCCCTAGAATGCCAGACTTTCAGGTACCATTATTTCAAGCTACTGCCTACCTTCAAAAATCAAACATGAGGTGACAACAACAAAGAAGGCAAACTTCAGCAAAGCTAGCAAAGTTGGACCAAGTGATAAACAAAAGGGGGAATTGCGACAATCCATTTCCCATGGGACCAACTGGGGGGTACTTTCAAAAATGCATTCCATAAAACACTTTCTTGTAGGGGGTAAGGGAAGAGATCCACCTAAGGATTCCTCCAACTCTTCATTAGATTCAAACAAGGGAAAGGATGGTAAGAATGGCCAACCTCCACTCCCACCAATAATTTTAGGATGGGGAGGGATGGCACCAAACTTGAACCCCTACTTTCCATGGTACCCATCCATACCACTAATGATGGTAATAGCTAGAAATTCTAATGGGGGTAGGAAGCTCTTAAACTAACTCAAATATACCAAGAATTCAAACCCAAATGCACATGTATGTGTGTTCAAACAAGTAATAAAAGTCAATGGTGTCACCTTGAAGGTACAAAAATTGCTTACTTCCAATAGATGTTGCATGACACATCATCGGCTTGGGGGGACAATTTTTTGAATCACCTAGAATGTACCTTTAGTGAGTTTGTTCAAACTTTCTATAGATGGTACCATAAGGTGCAAATGCATGAGCAAGTTTACATGAACTTGCAAACTAAACAAAATTTGAATGAAAGGGTAAAGGAATATTATGAGCAAATCCTTACTCTAACGAATTCCTTTTAACACTCAACAAATGACCGAACACTAAATGCATTTTTTAGGGCCGATCTATTGCCTTACCTTCGAGTGGCTATTACTGATATGGAACGGGGTACATTAATGCAGCATTTGGAGTCCAAAATGATTTGTGAGGAGAGTCCAATTGACACTGACAGTAATCGGGTGATTATAAATGTGACCCAATGATGAAAGGGGAAAAGAAGAAGGTGGAGAAACCCACAACCAATTCAACAAACTAGGGGACAAGGAAATGCCAATATTGCAAAAAATCCAACCATTAAGAAAAGAAGTGGTTTTGGAAGGGAAGGAACCCCAAGATTGGCAAGAAGAAGAAAAGTTCAAATAGTTAATGGTAGAGCATGTCCAAAAGTTACAAAACTAGGAAAAATTACAAGAATTACAACAAAAGGTAACTATTGTCCCAAACCCATATTGGTCCATGGAATGGGCAAGGTTACCATCTACTATGGAGCATCCTAAGGTACTACCCATATAATTACATCAAAAGTCAAAGAGGAAATAGGACAATAGATATTAGAGAACAAAATTATTATCACCATTAGTTAGTTGTTGAAATTAACACATGATTGAGCACTTATTTAACTACTACTACTAAACAATTTGCCCAAGGCGAAGGTAATATTTGTAAGCCTATCGTCACTATTGTTACAACAATTATGGACCATTAGATGGCAATAATCATGGTGTAAGTTGGAAAAAACATGATAGACAATGTCCTTTTGATGGAGGGTCAAGGGAAAATGCCATAATTGATGAACTAAGGTGGAAGCTAAGGTTATTGCCACCGTAGCTAGCTCTTTTCAACCTATGAATGATTGATTTTTCATCTAGTAAACCATTGGGTATAATACCCAATATTGATATCAAAATTTAGGGGGTACCATACCTAGTTACCTTCATGGTCATGAACAACAAGGTGGTAGACCCAATGTTATTAAGGTGCCCACGGCTACAAGACACCAAATTAATTCATGATTAGGGAACCAACATGGTTACCATTTATGGTAATGACACTATTAAGACAATTTTTATCTCGAAATATTTGAATGGCACATCATGAAACCCTAGATGATAGTTAATTACAACTTCATTGAGGAAATAACAAATGAGGAAGAGGAGACTTTACTAGCATCTAAATTGAATTTATTTTCCTTTGGAATAATTACGTTACCTGATCAAAAGGTATAAGGGCCATAGATCCAGTTCACGCATGAACTAAGGACAATAGTGGAGGATGAAGCACTAGCCCTAAAGAAAGTGAAGATCCTTCGAATTGTGGAATGGAATTTGTCCCAAGATATTCATATTAGAAAATTTAATATGGGGATACTAAAGGACCTGAAAAACCTCGAGTTGAATGTTAATATGAAGGGGACGATAGCTACAACAACAAATAAATTATTGTGAAAATTTATAGATGTGTTTGCCTGGAATTACAAGGAATTCATGTTATTCCACCTCACATTACAAAGCACAAAATTGAGCTTGATACCATGATCCTTCCTGCACACCAAAGGCTCTATTGTATGAACTTTAACTATGTGATGGTCATTAAACAAAATATTGACAAATTTTTGGTAGCCAGATTCATTGAGTTAATGGAGCAAGCCACTTGGCTATCATTGATTGTGGTAGTCTTGAAAAAAATGGCAAATTAAAAATTTGCATTGATTTTCAAAAGTTAAATGCCACCACCAAAAAAGACACGTACATGTTAACTTCACATATGAAGTTTTGGACAAAGTAACAGGGCATGAAGCCTATTCATTTTTGAATGGGTTTTATGGCTACCATCAAATCCAAAGTACACATGAGGACCATTACAAAATGACATTCATTAGAAATTGGGGAGCATTTGTATGGGTGGTCATGCCATTTGGGTTCAAGAATGCACCACCTACATACCAAAGAGCAATGAGCAAAGCCTTCAAAGACTACTTAGATGATTTCATAAAGCTTTTTTGGGATGGTCATGATCTTTAGTGATTTGGATACTACGAAGATGTTTTGAGAAATGTCAAGAGTATAGGATAAGCCTCAACTCAGATAAATGTGCATTCATGATGTTTTTGAGGATGATTGTAGGGTTTATTCTGTCCAAGAATGGAGCTATCAAATCCAAAGAAGGTAGAATGATTACCTAAGGACCTTCATGACATCCAAATCTTCAATGGCTTGGCCCAATTCTATCAATCCTTTGTGAAATTTTTTGCATTCATTATGGCCCTAATCACAAAGCTCATGTGGAAATCAGAAGAGTTCATTTGGACTTGAAAATGTCAAAAGGTATGGGAAACAATCAAGTGTAAGTATGTGGAGGCTCTAATTTTAATTACACCAAATTGGGAGAAAGAGTTCCATGTACACATGGACACATATAACTCGGAGGTAGGGGCAATGTGGTAAATACAAAATCTTCAATTCTACATTTTGGTTCAAAATCTAGATTGAAATGCAATAAAATTAATAGTAACAAAATATGTTCATTCAAATCTACTTCAAACTAGTTTCAAAATTAAAATCTAGTAATGAAAGTATGATTTTAAACATCAAAATAACAAATTTTGACTATGAAAACAAAGCTTTCTAAAAATCAAAGTATAGTTCTCTCATACTCCATTAAAGCTCCATTTTTTACAATGATACAATGGTACTCCTCTCTTTCTCTTTTCCTAAGATATTCCTAAAAAAAGAGTCTTATGCTCTATTCAAATTCAAATGGTGATAAACATTATGTAATATAACCAATAATTCTTAAAATAATAATTAGGTGAATAGAAATATATTAACTAATAATTACCATAAATAACTACTCCTTTAACATTACCCCACTTGTACTCTAAATTAAGTCTCAGAATTCTAAATAAAAAATGTGTTGAGAAAGTTAAATATGTTACTATTTGTGATTTTGTGATTCAAAAATCTAATTTGTCTGTTCAACAATTTGCTTTGTCTATACTACAGTTTGCTTTACTTATACTTCGTATTGAGCATTGTTTGATTCTCTATTGAATATAGAATGTATTGTTACTCTTCTGATGCCTTTGTTGACAATTGTACAATTGTTTATTGATAGGTTGCTTTCTGCTCTTGTGCTTACAATTATATTCTCATTTGCAACTATTTTTGTAACTATAAATTTGATGTGATATGATTTTGACCCTATTGTTGTAGCTCTAATATAATTTGTAACTATTGATTTAACTACAAATATGATGTAACCTGAGTCTTATCATGTTGTTACAACTCTGACACAAACTCAATCTAACTTTACTGATCCTCTTGATTTATATGTTCCTCAAGTTGTATCTATTTCCTATTTCTATGGCTACAGATGCATACCTTTGAGAACTAACTTCACGTAGAACAAATTTTTCTTATTCTAAAGTCTGTTCAATAGCTTCCTTCTCAGGGCTATCCTTTCCTCCTCTGAGGTTTCATGTCTCCTTTGCTACTTTTGTACCTAATGGTCATGCCCCATATGTATCCCCTCTGTCTTCTTCCTCATCTAATGTTTCTGGTTTTAAAGACAAAACTAAATGTTCATATTGAAATGATGGCATAATTTTTTCCATTTGAAAAATCTTTTGTTTGTACAACCTTCCATTCCTCTCATATTTTTTGTAAACCTTCCCAATATCCTCATGAACAATTCTTGAACTACATCCCACCATAAGTTTGCATCTTTATTCTCCATTGATAGTCCCTTAAGCTTTACCTGAAGCAAAGTATTTTACTTCTATAATTCACTATTTTTTCCAAAAATAGTATCATAATTGAAAGGTTTTTTCTTCTGACTTTCCTCTAGAAGTTTGTTTAACTTTTCATTAAAGGCCATCTACTTCTGTAAATTTTTATCCCATTGTGCATGCCTTTAGTTAGCTTGCCTTTGTATTTCATTCTTTATTTGATATCCATTACCATTATCCACTTTTAGCTCCTCCACCTCCTATTGCTTCAATAGAGTTTCCTCCATGTTCTTGTAGTCTTTTTGAAGTTTGTTATGCTCTATATTCAGAGTATCCTTCTTTACCTTTAAACCCCAATAATTGGCATCTATCTCCTTTAAAGTTGCCTACCAGGAATCCCTTTCTATTATGATGTTCCCCAAGTCCTTGCTATGCTTCTCCATGTTATTGATATTCTATTTGGTTGCCTAGAGTTCTACCAATACCTGACTATTTTCATTGTTCCTATCCTGCAACTTTGCTTTAAGCTTCTATTCCTTCTCCAAAGCTCCTTGCAAATTTTGAATAGATCTATCCTTCTATTTTATAATATGTTTGTTCTTGATTTCTAAATTAGAAAGTTTAAGCAAAATATTTGTCATGTTGCATGTTGAAACATATTAACAATTCTTATGTCCTCATCTAATTTCATTTTTATCCCTTGTACAAACCTTGGAGTTTGACCCTTGGAACTTGTACCTTATGAACCTAGACTCCTGTGTGTAGTCCATACTTCTCCGAATACATTCATGCATGCAAAAGTTTGTTTTGAAAGCAACATACCTTCATTATTATGTGGTGATGGAATAGATTGTTGTACTTCTAGTGGATCTTGGTCAAAATTCCTATATTTGTTCCTCTGCTAACTGTTGAGTTTTAAACTTTAACTCTTTATTGGGCCATTTCTGATGTTCCTACTCATTTGACCGTTGCTCTTGCTTGGGAGAAATTGGTAATCTTTGATCAAATTTAGGAGATATGGATTTATCCTTTTATCTCTAATTATGCTGCTATTACTTCTTCAACAATTTTGCTACTTGTTGACGATCAATATTGCCTCTCATTGCCATATCCTCATGTCTTTACTACCTCTTTTGCAAAATCTTTCTTTCCTCATCATCATCAGACTTAGACATCAAAATTGTTCTTTCGGTTGTTTTAGTCTTTACTTGTTTCTCCTTTTTAGGAGAGATGTGTGTAGGGTTTAGAGGTCTTTTGTTCTTAATAAACCTTCCCCTCAAATTATTTATTCTTATTTTGTCGTCTTGAGGTTGGTTTGCCTATTTCTTCTTCTCTTATGATTTTGCTCCTTCTAATGGAAACCACTTTTGAAATAAAATTTCTAGGATTATGGTAGAATGGCATACATCTTTTATTCGTTATCTTTTGGCCATTCCCTTAATCATTTTGTTTTTACATTTTTCCCATTTGATCGATTCCTTGACCAAATGAAAATACATGATTATAACCCAATTAATAGACTTTCCATGATTTACTCTAGACATCATCATAACATACTTCTTGCTAAAATACTACACCTTATCCTTTTGGTAAGTAATTAGCAAAATGGCAACAATTCTATTAGCATATTATAACCTCATCTTTTTCACAACCCACCTTTCATTAGTGTTGTAAATGTTAGGGACTCTATTTGTTATATTTGCCAATGCTACTTCAGCATTAAACGTTTCTACCCGGTCTACTTTTGTCTCTCTTGTATGGCAGGTTCTAAAAACTTCTGCCAAGACATGCTTGTCTATTATTCTTCGTTCATCCCCCAACATAACCTTGATCTGTTATGTTCATGATCCAACTTCCAATTGTTCATAAATTCAACCAGAATATTGTGGTGAGGTGTCTTCCATTCAATCTCAAACATGCCTACTAATCCAACTTTGTTTGCCAATGCTTTCTCTTCCTCTCTAAAGCTTGTCTAAAGCAAAATGTTCTTTAGATTATTATTGTAATTCTATTTTGTTGGAGTAAAAACATACCTAACCTCATCATCCTAATGAGTATGCATTTTTTTCCCACATATATTTGTAGCCATTGCTTGTTGACATGTTCTTTTTGTGCGCTTCATATTGGAAATATTAACTATTTCTATAATTTGCTTTTGAATATACTCGTCTTGATATAAAAGCGATTGTTGTTGCAAATTGTCCTTTTGCTAGTCTTCCTCAAAGTTTGAAATATAAAAGGGACTGACTTGTTCACTAAGACTTGTTTGTGTTTTGGGCTTTCTAAAGTTATATCTCTTCGATGTTTCCTTACAATCTTTCTCATTTTTTCTAATTGCTTCATAAGCTCTTTCAAATTTAGATATCAGAGAGGATTTCTGAGAAGAAGAAGAAGAATAATAAATTAGAGAAGGAAAAGGTGGACCACTTTCTAGAAAACTAGACTACAAAAGCAAAATGTTTGTAAATTTTTGTTGCTCTCTCAATCTCTCTTGTTCCTTTTTCAACTTCTACAACTTCTCTCTAGACTATCTTTGTAATTTTTCCTCAAGACTTTCTTCAACATTCATTTTGGAGACAAAAAATGATTAAAACATGTTTGTAAAAAATGAAAACAACGAGTCGTTATGGTGTTTGCCACCATCTAAAACGTTATCACCTCATTCCATGAAGTGATGTTTCATTTTTTGTTTTAGGGCCACCATTTTAATGATTCGTATTTTTTTCAGATTTTTGACATTTGTTGCCTTTTGCTTAAATTCATATTAACATCAACATGGGCTATAAATAATACCTATTGACCAAATAATTCTATAGACGTGGCACTGAATAATTATGATGATATTCTTGAATCTGATGATTTAGTATAGTCTACACTATATATGCTCTCTGGCATATGTTAATTCATCATATCAACATAATCTTGTTCTGACATTAGTGACTTATATATTCCACAATTTAGTAACTATGAAATTGTATAACCATGGTCTGAGTATTTGTTCATAACTTGCTGATTTATTAGATTTACTAGGGTTTCTTTTTATACTAGTATCTAATGAGTCCCAATGGATTGTGTTTCTTTCTGATCTTCCAAATTTTCATCAGATGTTTTTTCCATGGACTGTAAAAACTTTTGATCCTCTGAACTTTGAATCCCTTTCAATGTTTGATCCACATATGTGTATGGTTTCAACTTATTAACATTGACCAATATTGGGTTTGGTTCAAAATTGTTAATAGGAACAAGAAAAACAATATTATTGGGTAAGCAATATTGTACCCTGAATGGACCAAACGATCTTTTCTTGAATTTTCCCATATGTGTTTTTTTGCCTTTAGGAAACCATAAGAAATAATTTCCAAATTTGAACTTCCTTTTAGTATTTTTCTATTGACTCCATAGAAATATGATCCACTAGTTGGCTCCCACATTGTTTTAAGCTTCCAATTTGTTTTCATGTAACTTTTCCAGTTTTATATTTCTGGTTATTAGCACTTTAGTTGGTTCTGCATCTCTGTGGTCCCCATTAATAGCTAGTATAACATATTATATTGGCATTAAAGGATGCAAACCATAGACTAACTAGTAGGGTGTATAATGTGTTGCCACCTTATAAGCAATCTTATATGAAAACAAAATTGTAAACAAATGTTCATCCCAATTTGTTCTTTTTCATTAACCAACTTGGTCAATAGTCTACCAATTACTTTGTTAGTAGATTTTGCTTATCCATTTCCCTATGGATAATATGTAGTAAAACTAACATGCGTCAACAGAAATTATTTTGTCATATGTTTTATTGTGTCATTGATGAAATGTATTCCCTAATTTGTAACTATGGTCAATGGATTTGGTTGGAATATACTCATACAAAAATCTCGTTGTAACTATTGTAATATTGGTTCTAAGTGCCTTTGCCTTTACCCACTTGGTTACATAATCTATAGCTACCAAAATGTATTCGTTTCTTATTTCTTCTTACTGGTTTGATTGGACTTATAAAATTTATACCCCATTTCATATGGGGTTCTTCTAGAAGTGTTGTTACCAATTTGGCCAAACTTTTTGTTTTGAATCCTCCAATTTTCTCACAACAATCATAGCTTTTGCAAAAGTCATGAGTATCTTTGAATAAAATTGGTCGCCAATATCCTACATCCAGAATTTTCTTTGCAATAATATTTGTAACAAAATGTCTTCCAACCACTCCTTCAAAATAATTTGTGCTTTTGAGATGGTCGAACATCTACACATTTTTTTGTTTTGTCCCATTATGTACCAAATTCCTTCTTTCAAAGGGAAAGGTTTTGCCTTTCTGGCCAACTTCTGTTTTTAAGTTAGGTTCATAGTTTTTGGCATTTGACCTATCTCTAAATAGGTTTTTACTTCTTACATCCATATAAATTCTATAGAAAACAGTGATGCATCCACAGTCTAATCTAGGACACCCAATGGTTTTGATATATTTGGCAATATGGATAAAACATTAGCAATTACATGTGTTCTACGAGGTTTGTAAACTGTTGTGAACTCATAATCCAAATGAACAATAACCATCTTGCTATCCTTCCCAACCCTTGTGGTTTGTTGACCAAGTACACATGAGCCATATGGTCTACATAAAAAATAAAAAATGTTTGAATTTATGTAAAGCATAAACCATTATTAAGGCTTCTTTTTCTATAATAATATAATTATATTCTACCTTATTAAATAGGCTAAAAACATATTTTATAGGCTAAGTCATACTTATTAGTTGGATTATGTGCCAACATTACACCTACTACAAACAATGATGTATCTGTGTGCACATGAAACTCTAACTATTAATTTGGAGGTATTAAAATCGGTGCTTCCATGTACTTTTGCTTGATTTGATCCCAAGCTTTTTGACATTTTGTGGTCCAAATAAAAGGTTTTGTTTTCCTTATCAACTTGGTGATTGGTGGCATGATAAAGGCAAAGTTCTTGATGAAACGTTTATAAAATTGAACCATACCATTAAAAACTTGAATATGCTATGGATTGGTAGGTATTAGCATGTTCACTATTGCTTGAACCTTTTTAAGGTTTGGTATTTTTCCTTGGACGCTATGAACCTTAAAATTAGTCCTAAAAATACCATAAATGCACATTTCTTTGAGTTAAGATTGATTTTATATTTTCTGCATTTAAAAAAAAAAAAGTCTGAGCTTCATCAAATGACTTTCCATATCACTATAAACTATGTAGTCATCCAAAAATATCTTCATGAACTAGTCTAAATACTCTTTAAAGGCTTTGCTAACTACTATATGGAAAGTTGGTGGCCCATTTTTGACACCAAATGGCATCACCATCTAAACAAAAGCTCCCCAATTTGCTACAAAAGTTGTTTTGTATCTATCCTTAGGGGCTATAAAAATATGATGGTATCCTGAATATCGATCTAGAAATGAGTAGGCTTCATACCCTGCTAATGTGTTCAATACCTCATCAGAAAATGGCAAAGGATAAGGATTTTTTTTGGTTGCTTTATTGAGCTTCCTAAAATCCTCACAATTTTTCAATTTGTTATTCTTTTTAGGCACTATTACTATGGGTGATAACCATGCAGCCTTCTCTATTGGTTGAAAAAATCGAATTGTTAATAGTTTGTCAATGTCATGTTTGACAATTACAGCACAATTAGGGTTCAATTTGTTCCTTGCTTGATGTGCTGGTGGAATTGAAGTATCTAATTCAATTTTATGTTGAGCCAATTCCAGAAGTATGTCTTTCATATTTTTGTAAGTCCATGTAAACACATCCTTGAACTCATCAAATAACATTTCAAGCTCCCCAGTTTTCTCCTTTATCAATTGTGAATTAACCTTGATGTATTGTGGATTTGCTTATGTGTTAAGATTCAGCTTAACAAGCTATTGTTATTTAGTCAAAGTCTAACTTGTTATTTAAAAACCCTATACATGCATTTTTATTGGTGTCTCATCCATTTGAATATCATCTTGGCTATGATGGTAATAGGTTTCTGGATAAACCTTGTCTTCTAATGAAACCTCTAGTGTGACACAAAAGTCTTCTAACTTCATTATTGAAGACGTTACTTCTGCAACTATTTGATATGATATCCTTTGCTCTAAATCAAATTCTTCAGTGCTTTTAATTTTTAACACTCTAACACTTAGCAATGAAACCGTTTCTTCTAAGAGTGTAATTGTGCCAATTGAAAACAATTATGGTTCTATATCAAAGATCAAATCTTCTTTTTCATTTATTAACCGTTCCATCAAGTCATAACAAACAAGTACTTGGGGGCCTTTTGGTTTCTGATTCTAATTTGTTGTTAACCAATATTGTTCTAATTGTTCCATTACCTTGAACAATAATGACATTGTTACCCCAATCATATGTAACCTTTACATCTTTGAACGAAGGTATTCATAACAACATATAATAGTTAAAATCTACCACTTTGTGTTTCAAAATAGTAAATGGATCTATATATGGGATACCATGTATGTGAATCTTCAAATTTTTGATGATTTTTAACGGTCTTGCCATATTCTGATCTGCCATTTTGAGGTGGAATAGAGCTGGTCTTGGTTTGGGTAAACCTAACTTTGTTTTGAAATTTTCTATTATAATGTTCACACTTACCCCTCCATTTATCAAAACATCTTCAATAATGTTTTTCCCAACTTATATTTGGATAACTACCATCTGGTTATCTACCTTTATAGCTGATGTGTTTAGCTCAGAATGTGTCTCAACTATTGTGGCTACACTAGGCTTTGACATTTATTTAATAACTATATTAGGTTTTTTTAACTTCAATTTTTGCCACGTATATTTTTTAAGATTTGGTGTTATTTTCAGTAATTGACCTAACCTCAAAATATAGGTAGTTTTCAGCATTTGTTTACTGATATCTTGGAATATTTGTTCCATAGACATAACTTTATTGATATGATTAAAAAACAAACTTTGTGATACAATTGGTTTTGTGGACACCTTGGATTTTGGCAATCTTGCCCAACTTGTATTCCATTTTGCTTTCTCCTTTGGAATTAGATTTTGTGGTGGGTCTTTTGCTTGCATCTCTTGTTTAATCATAACAAAAGATTGTTGGAGTTTATGTTCCTCTTCTTAATCAACATTAGACTTCTTATTAATTAGCTCACAATCTTTAAACATCTATTATTCAGTAACCTTGCTCCTAGTGATGGCCATATTCACATCCACCATATGGATTAAAGGATTTGAAACCTTGGGTTTTACAACAATTTGTTTCTTTGTTGGCTTGATTCCTTTGTTCTTAAACATATTATGCATATCACTGTATTTAAGACAATCTATGATCTTATGTCTAGTATCACCACAAATATGATAAGAATACTTGACATGGCTTTATACTTTAATCTGTTGATTAGTAACCTTAGAAACTATAGGAACATGGTCTTCCTTTCTTTTAACTCTACATCTTTCAACATTATGATTTATTTTGTTGCAACCTTAGCCTTGGGCTCACGACCAAGGCAAAGGGCTTGGAAGGGTGCGAGACAAGAAGAAGCCCCAAAGTCACATCACACACTCCCAGGAGTGTAAGAAAGTGCGAGGGAGTATGAGAGAGTGAACCTTCACACTCCCAAGACAACTCCCACTTTGGGAGATGGAGTCCCGGTGGACTTCCAAAACTTCAAAGAGCGATTGCAAAGGCCAAAACTCAATGGATTATGGCGTTCTTTATATCATTGGAAAGATCTTGGAACGTAGATGTTTAAAATGGGCTCGCATTGCTCATTTAGACATCTCAAACATAAGTTATGGCCAAAAGAAGGGTCGGGAGTCAAACTGCCAGTTTGACTCCTGACAACAAAAAGTCGGGAATCGACCAGATTTACTTGGATGAAGGGAGCGTGCGACATACCATTGGAAAGATCTCAACAAGAAATACAACTTTTATTTAGATCACATTGTGATCCGAGGTCTGCTCGCAAAGTTATGGGGCTCCAAAGTCACAAAAATCCCATTTGGCATGATTTCGGGATTCCCATTTGGGAGTCTTGGGAGAGAAAAGCCATTTGGATGTAGGTTCCGTGGCCAGCCACAGAGTATAATATAAGGGGGAAGGTGGTGGCTTCCCCCAAGTCCAAGCTATGGTGAATCTAGTGTGTCCGTGTTGCTTGTGGTTCGTCCTAACACCAAAGGTGCTCCGGCTATGCACTAACCACTTTGTGTGGGTTGTATGCAAGCCCGTGTGAGTGAGTGAAGCTTATCAACTCTTCCTAGTCCCATCCCGGAGCTCCAACACACCCCTCTACCCTTCAAAGTTTTATGAGTTAAGGAGTGTGCCCCGACTCTTCCCTCTTCCGCTGTCTTCTACTTGGACTCGCATTTGAGTCCTTCAAGGAGTTGGGGGTGCATCATATTTTATGACAATTTGTATAGTACATTCTTGTTTTTTATAAGATTTTTTGAGGTTTCTAAGCTAAATATAGTCTTATTATTCTACGATATTATTAATAGATTGCTTATGGCTTCTATTTAAAAAATTCTTTCTTCACAAAACAAAGTTGTTTCCTTATGTTATTGCAAAGTTTTTTTCTTCATATTTGTTGTTGCTACATGTAGATATGGTTATAATCCAAATTTAAAAACAATAATTAAGAAACTATCTATTGTCTTGTGTTGAAGACTATTGGCCAACTTCAATAATCTTTCATAATAGACTTCCACTCTTTCATTCTTCTCCTATTTCATATTTTTCAATTGTAGGTAAACTTGCTCATTGTTTTAAACTTTTCATATTTTTTACAAAAAAAACTGCAATTATGCAAAAATATAATTTGGGTAATTTCCCATATAATCATTACACCAATCAAACATAGTATCTTTGAGGGTAAAATTGAACAAATTAACAATTTATGCATCATTTGTTTCACTGCTTGTTCTAATGGTAGCTTTAAACATTATAACATGAGCATTTGGGTCAAAATCTTTGACATACTCAGGATAGTTAAGTGATTAACAATAAGGTTTGTTTGGTGGTAATGGTGGCCTGCCTAGATTCACCATTGGCAATCTAAAATATCCTGGAGGTGTTAGTGGTCTTAATGGATTTGAACTGCCTCTTCTTAGATGTAATAGTTGATTAGCAAAAATTCTATTCACTTCTTTAGGTATATTTTCATGCAAACTCACAAATTATGTTCCCCTTGGAGTTTGTGGTCTGCATCTGACACCATCAACAATGTGGATTGGTGCTGATACAATAGAGCTTTAATAATTGTAATTACAAACTAGGGCATTGCCATAGAATATAATGGCATAGATCTTATTAGTTCCATTATGAAATTTGAAGTTCCTGCATAGGTAACTCCAATATTATTTTGATGCAACCAAACTTGGTATAGGAGCTTCATAAATAGGTACTACATTTGCCATAGTCTGAACTTTCATTTCCATTTTGTTTTCTTTCCATATTTGTTCTTTGAGTCTATCAAGAATTTTGACCCTATCATGGTATAGATCCTTTTGTTCAATATGTCCATGATTCCCTACTCTTGTAAGTTCTGGATTTAGATTTTGGAAATGCTTAGCAAATCCTTGCTTTACATTATTTTCAATAAATGGACATTCATTGATCTAATGTCTAATCTTGTGGTAATATGTGCAACATGGAAAATTTAGTCTTGGAACTTTATTCACATAGTGAATTCCTTTACTCCTTTAAATTGCGGCTTTTTATTCAATAATATAATGAATTAGAGGTTCAAAATTTTGAACTATTTGTTCAAAATCTTCATTCTCTTGACCGTTTCAATAATAAGGAGATAAAGTAGATATATACCTTAGTACTACTTCCTCCTTTTTTAACCTATTGAATCTCTATTCTTCTTTTTGAATCAAAGTATTAAAGTTATATTACTACATCAAATCCATTGATTCTAACACAACTTTTTGTCAAGGTTCAAATTATTGACTCCTTCATCTAAATTCAACCTGTGAATTTGCATTTTCAATCTAACCTTCTTCCCTCCCAGAATTTTGCAACATATTGTTGTTGCATTTTTGTATTTCATTAGTTTGCATTTCACAAGGAATAATCGGTGCTACTTGAGGCATTCTATGGCCTAAAGGTCTCTCTTTTGTCCATGGATGTTTCTATTATGTTTAATAAACTCTTCTAGGTGTTTCAAACCACTGATCTACCTTATTTGCATTCAAATTGTTATTAATAGTAACGCCATTTTCCACTTGTTCATGTAATATAACCTAATCTAATTGTTTCAAACTTCTAGTTATAATTATATTTCCATCTCTCCACATCCTAATTCAAATCTAAACAAACTTTTACATTAAAACAAAATCCTCATAGTTAGCTACTTTGTTTAAAATCTACTTATTGAACAAAAAATTATGATCAAGATTTGAAAAAAATGCAAAAAACAAAACTAAAGTTCATTATCTATCTATAGAAACAAAAATTTCAACAACAAAACATAAACAACATTATGAAATTCACTCTAAATTCAGACCTTGGGATGGTTGCCAAATGGTAAATACGAAGTCTTTAATTCTATATTATGGTCTAAAATTTGGACTCAAATGCAATAAAACTAATACTAACAAAATTTGTTCATTCAAATCTATTTAAAATTAGTTTCAAAATTAAAATACAATAATGAAAGTATGATTAAAAACATCAAAATAACAAATTCTAGCTATGAAAACAAAACTTTCTAGAAATCAAAGTATATTTCTCTCATAGTACATCAAAGCTCCGTATTCTACAATGATACGATGGTACTCCTCTCTTTTTCTTCTCCTAAAATATTCTTTAAAAAAAAAATCCTATTTTTTATTCAAATTCAAATGGTGATAAAAAAAATGTGATCTAACTAGTAATTCCTAAAATAATAACTAAGTAAATATAAATATATTAACTAATAACTACCACAAGTAAACTCCCTTAACACAATGTTAGTTCAAAATTAAGACAATAAGTGTGATTAGCTAAATACTTATGCATCAAGGTTGTTGAGTTTCGTGAAGCAAAATTATATTATAACACAAATAGGCATTAACTATGATTTACGTTCTTCATAAATTTCACCACTACCTTCTCAACAACAATTTTTTTTTACATGAACCACATGGTTATGACCTACCTTGTTAACAAACCACAACTATTCAACATAATAGCAAGGTGGTTATTATTATTTTTTGAATATGATTTCAAAATCTACTAGGATGTACTCATTTTGTGGCAAATGCATTTCTATTCACTATATAACCTAACTAACTATTAGATGTGAAAAACTACCTTCACATGGGGGTATTTCTTAAGAGTTACCTTTTGGAATACACTAAAAGAATTACACTAAAAGCCTTATGATTCACTTTGCTAAAAGGTAACTTTTAATAATTAAAAATATTTTTATTATAATTTTGAAATAATTTAGGACATTTAATTTGTATGCTTGGATGGTTTTTAGATTATGACATGTTGTGCAATATAAATTTCCACGTGAAATATTTATTGAAAATTTCCAAAAATTAATATTTAGGTATGTAGGTCAAGATAGGTACCTACCTACGTATCTACCTACCCATCTAAGCTAAACACTTATTTAGATAGGATTAACTTATCTACTTACACCAAATACGTACTTAACTAAATAAATAGGTAGGAAGAAAAAGAGGTAAATTAAGGAGGTATGTAGTTACATTATAAGAAAAACATGTATTTTCAACTACTCTTACAACTAAATTTTAGTCGCAAGAAACATTTTGCAACTAAAATCCTTTTAGTTGCCTAAGACAAGTCGCATGTGATAAACTAGTCGCAAATGACAAAAAAAAAGAAAAAGTCAACAAATACATTTATTCTTTTGACTCCATTGTATACGTATTATCACATGCGACTAAGATGCAACTATTTTGGTCACAATTAAAGGCAAATCATGTGTTGCCACGTGTCTTAATATATGATTATTTATATGATTATTATTATTATTTTGAAATAATCTAAGACGTTCAATCCAAATATTTGGATGATCTTATATTATGACACGTGTCACAATGTAAATATGCCACGTGGCATTAAAAAAAAGAAGGTTAGTAGGTACCTAGGTAGGTACATAAATAGGTGCTTACAATCCTTACCTACCTACCTACCTACCTACCTAGGTTTTAAAAAAAGTAGGTAGGTTCAACCTTCCTAGGCTAAATACTTAGTCATATAGGTAGGTACTTCGGTAGGTAGGTGTTATGGACCGACTACAAACAAGTGGAGAATTACAAGACAAGACAAGCTTTATTGATCCATCAATTGGTGTTGATGTGCTGAAGGGTTGTTCCCCAGACTATCTCCTTTTATAACCCTGAACCATACTAATCCCAAAATATCCTAGGCCATGATATTGCCAAAAGTATCCCAAAATATCCTAGGACATGACATTGCCAAAAGTATCCCAAGTATCCCAAAATATCCTAGGACATGACATTGCCAAAAGTATCCCAAGTATCCCAAAATATCCTAAACCATGATATTGCCAAAAAATATCCCAAAATATCCTAGGACATGACATTGCCAAAAGTATCCCAAGTATCCCAAAATATCTTAAACCATGATATTGCTAAAAGTATCCCAAAATATCCTAAACCATGATATTGCTAAAAGTATCCCAAAATATCCTAGGACATGACATTGCCCAAAGTATCTCAAAATATCCTAGGCCATGACATTATCCTCTCCTCAAGCGACATCTTCCAGATGGAGCCGGTTTGTTAGGATACCGTTGGTGAAACCGATTAACTAAGTCTTGGGCATGAACTAGGTTTCCAA